>Ga0307507_10003152_pt1 | contig 32763 bp, 3 predicted proteins | sample 7_EM_MG_FD_207223 | JGI IMG/M metagenome (GOLD analysis project Ga0307507, IMG submission 207223) | Populus trichocarpa ectomycorrhiza microbial communities from riparian zone in the Pacific Northwest, United States - 7_EM | ecosystem: Host-associated > Plants > Roots > Unclassified | place... | reverse complement strand
GATATTAAAAGACATTCTAACTGGTCTTCCTTTAATAGTTAACTAAATAGGTCCTATTTTAAGATTAATAATACCTCCTCTATAGGCTATCTAATCTCCTAAAATTGTTATAAGTGGATATAGGTATTCCTTTTGTCTGTATAGTAACCCTATCCTTTTTACTACTTTTAGTAATATATGGTTCCTAGTTACTCTACTATCTACTAACGCTTTAAACTATTAATTTTACTATTTAGCTTGTAAATTTAGGTATTAACCTTAAATTCCTTTAAGGGGTTAAGGCTTTAACACTAGTTCCCTCTGGTTCTATATACCTCCCCTTTTCCTAACTGTTGGCTGCTAGATTCTGCCTATACTTAGTCTAACTTAGGCTAATACTTAGTTAATTTCTTTTCCTCTACATATTATAAATAAGTATTCTCTAGGTACTTCTACTACTATTATCCATCTAGGTATTTTTCTATAAGGAATCTTCCTGGTTAAAGTATTAAGTCCCCTTGACCTTATACTTCTACTGGGTGCTATTTATATATATACTTGGCGTTCCTAAACTGCTTTTCCTCTGGTGCCTAATATATCCTTACTAGGTACTTCCAGTTCTTATCTTTTAGTACTCTATATATATTATATATGTCATCCACATAAGCTATCCACGATAGTATATAATACGCTATATATTTTGGGTTAACTCTTAGTTTATCTTTATTTTTAAGTTTAAACCTATACCTAGTTAACCTAACTACTGGTATCTCTGCTATAGGTACTAAGATTTATTACTTACTTCTCTAGTCCCTAGATCCTTCTTCTAGGTTCCTTAACATTATAATTAACGCTCCTTTAATATAACTTATACGTTTTTCCATAATAGGTTAGTCTTAGACAACTTTTTTATTTAGCTATATATAAAAGTCTTTCTATTCATTATTATGTCATTGCCTATACCACTTTCCGTACAACTGGTTTAGTGTATATGGTTTATCTATTAGAAAGTACCTTATTATTGCTGCATTATAATATCCTTTAGTATATCTTTCTTTAAACCTAATTGGGATATCTAGATCTTCTTCTTGTTTTAGTTTATCTAACCACTTTACCCTAGGTATCTCTGCACTTGGCCTATTAGTAACTCTTTATACGGGTGCTCTGTCCCTTATACAACCTAGTATAACTAACCTCTTATCTAGCTTTTACTCTTGCTATGTAATAATTCTTATCCTAAACTTATTTATAGTTTCTTATTTTCTGCATCTTATAGCTGAATCTTTATAGTCGTCTTGCTTTTTGATCCTGGTATTAACTGTTTAATCTTTAGGCTAAATACTGCGTTTACCTAGGATTGCTAATGTTCTTATTTGTTCCCCAAACTTATAGTTCTTAAACTTATGTCCTATACTTATTTGTTTATTACTAAACTAAGTCACTGCCCTTTCCTATTGGTTTTCGTCCGTTATGGGTCCTTAGGTATGTTTTATTTTATCTTAAGAATCTTAAGCTTCTTTTATCTCTTCTTAAGAATCTTAAGCCTATGGTCTTTTACCTTTATTAAGTGATAAGCTAGTACTAGCAGTTATCTACTTACTTAGTTTCTTCTAAACGTTACTCCTATTGTCTTATAAAGCGATGGAAATTGTATCTAATAGTGTTATAATACCTATTACTAAACCTTGTTCTGTAATGGTTTTAGTTTTTACTTCTATTTTGACTTCTCTAAGGTCTATATGCTCCTAGTAAGCTGCCTTTATTGCTTTATTATTAGTAAATACTTCGCCTGTATTAAATTTATTGTCTTTAATGTCCAATCTATAAGCTGGTTTATTAGTTCCTCTAAACTTAGATAATAATAGCTCCTATAGCTAATAGCTTATACCATACTTAGCGTCCTTATAAATTCGGTATGCGTTGTTATAATAATACGCAAAACTGTTAATTAAACATTCTTTTGTTCCTTATAGTGCACTATTATCCCTTTATACGTACGTGCTGTCTACTAGTCTGGTTCCCTTTACTATATAGTTACTCTAACTACCTCTACAGTTTCTAGTAAAATAACCTTGTTTTCCGCAATTTATGCAAGCCCTATCTTTAAACCATTTTTCTTGCTATAGAGTCTGCCTAAATATCTTCTGCTACTAAGATCCCTGGTTTAGCCTTTACTCCTAGGTCCTTTAATTACTTAATCCTTAACCTTTGGGTTTCTATAGTTTCTTTTCCTATCTTTAGGTTTCTTTGGTACCGCTTAGGTCTATTAGCTCTACGCCATTCTATAGTTTTTAACTCTATGTCTATTATTGCGTACTCTGCGCCTTATATAACTATAGAACTCTATCTTGCCCTCTCTTAGCTTGTTCCCTTTAATAGATCCTATTATTAATCTTTATTAATTGGTTTATTAACTCTCTTAAAGTATCCGCATCTTTTATTAGGATAATTACGTTCTAGACTTTAGCCTTAAGTCCTTGTTTATACTATACTATAAGTGCCCTGTTATTCCACTTAACCTATATGGCTAGTGTTTAAAACTGTGTTATATACTTAATTGCTAAAGTGCGTTGTACTAAGTTCTGAAGCTTTTATTCTGCTATAGTTATAGCCTCTAGGTCTCTAAATATCTGCGTTAGTTATTCTGCGAACCTATTTTAACTGGTAAATATATACCATACGTCCTGGTTAGTAGTTGTTATGCTATTAGCCTATATCTCTATAAGATATAGTTTAAACCACTTAAGTGCCCTTCCTATTAGGAACAATCCTGTATAGGCTACTTAATCCAATAATATTGCTAACTTTGCTCCTTTCTGTATTACCTTAAAGTGCATCTGCGTAAGAAATCCCTTAAGCTTTAACTTTTCTCCTAAGAACCGTTTAATTAAAGGTAGTTTGATTTTTGCTGCTCTAATTCCATTAATGCGTTTTTTAAGTATCCTATTATTATCTTATAAGTAATTAACTATTTCCTATAACTAACCTTATATAACCACTTAAGAATCCCTATTGTCTATACTAGTATCACCTAGCCCTAAGGTTGTGGCTGCCGTCAATGTTATTGCGACTAGTGCTTTAGGTGGCATGTTATTTAATCTTATTTAATACCATAACCTTAGTAGTAAATGTGTAATGGAACCTTATAGTAGGAACTACGGTGGGTCCTATTATTAGGCTAGGTATGTAGGTAAGAACAAATTAACAATATAATAATAACTAGTAGAGTAGTTGCCTAATAGATTAACTCTAATTATATTCTAAGATTTACTATAAGGAGAGAACTATCTACAGTAGGGACTAAGGTCCTTTAAATACACAACCGTACTCCTAAGAAATCCTCTCTTGTACGTAAGGTACGTATTGTCTGTATTAAACGTAACGTCCCTTCCATTTAACACAGTTAACGCGTCTAATACTACGTGACCTTAGTTACCATTCCTTGTTATATAGTTCCACTAGATCCATCCTAGACCGTGCCTATATTAACCAACTAGCTTCCTGCAACTCTTCCCCAAGTAGTCGTAATATTATACTTAAAGCGTCCGTAACATGCGGGCCTATAATATAATATTAAGAAATATAAGTTCTACGTGTCCAAAGTTATGTACTTAAGCTTAATAATATCCTATAATGGAATTAAAATAGACCCTAAAAAAGTCGCCGTAATTATAAACTAGAAAAGCCCTAGTAACGTATAAGATATTTAAGGATTCCTAGAATTTACAAATTTCTATTATTAATTTATTAACCACTTCTTAGAAACTGCTTAGCCGTTAGTAAACCTAATAAGAAAAAATGTAAAATTTAAATAGACTACTAAATGCGAATAAGCTTTTAACGACCTAAAGCATTATTTTATAACTACTCTAATTCTTGCCTACTTTAACCCTAACCTTAAATATATTATTAAAATAGACTTGTCCAATTATGCGCTAGGGGGAGTGTTATTGCAATACAATAAGGACGGTAAGCTACGTCTAGTAGCCTTTCTCTCCTAGAAACTTGCCCCTGCTAAATTAAACTATAAGATATACAATAAGGAACTACTTATAATTGTTAAATATTTTAAATAATAGCGTCCTAAGCTTAAAGGATTGTTATTCCTAATATATATATTAACAGACTATAAGAACCTGTAATACTTTATAACTATAAAGCAATTAATATAGCGCCAAATTTGTTAGGCTAAATACCTTTTATAATTCGACTTTAAGATTATATACTAACTAGGTAAACTTAATTAGAAGCCTAATGTATTAATATAACAATTATAGGACCTACCTATAAACGCTGCGGATAAACGGATTATAAATTAATTATAGATCCTATTGCCTCCTAAATATTTTAAAAAACTATATTCTATATTCCTAGATACGGAACTTAACAGAAATAAATTAGAAGTTAATAAATAGGAAATAGAAATTAATAAGCTAATGGAATATAAATATAAGAACGATATATAGATAACAGATATAATAAAAGCGATTTAAATAGGAAAATAATAGTATAAGGATATTATACTAGCTAAATATAAGATTTAAAACGACTAATTATACTATTAATAAAAGATAGTAGTTCTAAATTCCAAACCTTTACAATTTAAGATACTTAAATTTATATATAACTCCCCTATAGTAGGGCATTCTAGCCATACAAAGACTTATAAAATTGTTTAACGAGTATACTACTAGCCTATAATATACGACTATGTATAAAAATATATTTGAGTATATAGGATGTGTGTATATAGAAAGACCTCTTATATAACAAAGTAAGGAGTACTTTAACTGCTACCAATTCTAATACAAAGATAGCGCGATATCTTAATTAACTTTATAGTTAACTTACTTAACAGTAATAGGTTTATAAATATTATAGTAGTTGTTAACCGCCTTATAAAAATGCAACATATAATCCCTATGGACTTAATTAATACAATATTAGTAGCCAAATGTTTTATTAAGTATATCTTTAAGCTATACGGACTTCCTAACTTAATAATATCCAACTATAAAAGCCAGTTTATTTTAGATTTCTAGTAAGCTCTATATAAACGGTTAAGTATTTAAATATAACTCTTAACCGCATTTTATCTAGAGATATATAGTTAAACCGAAATTATAAACGCGATTATAAAATAATACCTATAAATATACTGCTTCTATCTATAAGACGACTGGGAAAAATAGCTGCCTTTAGCTAAGTTTACCGCGAATAATACAATAAACGTATTAATAGGCGTAACGCCATTTTACGCGACCTATAGACAAGACCCTTAACTCGGATTTAAACTATAACCTAAAATTAATATAATAGGACCTACAATTAAACGGATCTAGTTAATTAACGCGTATAACTTCGCTAATTAAATAAAGCAGTTAATAGAACTATTATAAAGTAAATTAATATACGCTTAAATAGTATATAAATAAAGAACAAGCTCCCGTATGGGACTTTAAGGAAGGTAATATAGTTTACCTAAATATACAAAACCTATAGACTTAACGGCCCTTAAAGAAACCTAATTAGAAGTTTATAAGCCTATACTAAATTAAGAAGAAACTAAGCCTATACGCCTATAAGCTTAAACTACTAGCTAAGATAAAAATACACCTAACGTTCCATATAAGCCTACTATAACCTTTAAAAGACAACTCTATAACCCACAAAATTCCACCGCCACCTCCTATAATTATTAACAACGGTAACAGTTCTTACTTTATTAACTTAATTAATAATATATAATAGAAAACACGATTTAAACGATTTAAACTTCTTATTAAGTAGGAAGGATATAAAATATAAACCTAGGAAACCTATAACCAGATTAAGGCCAACGCGCCTTCCTTAGTAAAAGAGTTCTATAAGGACTATCCTTTACAGCCTACTCTAGCTAGATAGATATAATATAAAGGCAAACAACTACTACCTAATATAAAGACACGAAACATAATAGCAGGAAACTCGAAATTAAAAAAACTTAAACTATATTACGACGCTCGTAAGGCAGTAAGTTATAAATTCTTAACTAAATTGAATTATTTTAGACCTTCGGCTAAAAAGGGGGGTACTATAACGGGACTAGCCTAGTTATAGTAGGAATATCTTGGTGAAACACTTAACAGATAAATTCCAACGCTTTAACCAAATTCTGTAACGGAACCTTGTAGCAAGAACTACGGTGGGTCCTGTTATTAGGCTAGGTATATAGGTATAAACAACTAAACAACATAATAATAACTAGTGGAGTGGCTGCCCAATAGATTAACTCTAATTGTATTCTAAGATTTACTACGAAGAGAGAACTATCTGGGTAGGAACTGTAGTCCTTTAAATATATAACTATACGCCTAAGAAATCCCTTTGCTCTATAAGGTACGTGTGCTCTATTTGCTCCGTTACGGATTATATAGATTATACCATATAACCTCAGCTACTATTCCTTGTTACATGGCTCCACCGGATCTATCCTAGACCGTGCCTATATTAACTAACTAGCTTTCACCAACTCCTCTCTAAGTAGTTATAATATCGTACTTAAGCTATCTGTAATACTATCTCCCTCCTCTTTATCTTTGTCCTTAAAGATTCCTAACATCTCCAAGTTATTTACTAGAGGTATAATATCTGTTTAATTAGTCTGGTTAATATTCTTACTTATTATACCTAAAGTATCCTCTTCTTCTTCTATAGCTTGCCGGTCTTGTACTGTCGCTATAATACTATCTCTAGGTAAGATAATGCCGTCTCCATATTCTTGTTATGCAAAAGAGGGGTTGGTCTATATTGCGCTAGCAAGTCCTTTATCTTAACAACCTTCCTCTTATTTAAAGTGTACTAAAGCAAATATTCGCCCGTCCTATAATGTTCACTCTATCTCTAACGCTAAGTGTGCGTATTCTATAACTCTTAATAGTTTTCTAGTTCCCTAAGTAACCTATTATAGGGTCTCGTGTTTAATCTGCCACTAAGAAGCTTAATGGTAAGCTAGCTTCCGCGTTGCTTAAGGTTTAACGTATCTTAGAAGAGTCCACACATATTTTTAAAGCTTAATATCTAGCTTACGCTTATCTCTAACGTCTTAAACGTGTTTACGAGAAGGTTTATTTTAAGGAGTAGATGCTTGTCTAATAGGGTCTATTTAAGCTGGGTAACAAAAGAACGGGCTCTCTCCCTATAAGGGAAACAACTCTAAGTAGCTTAGCAATTGCTCCTCTTAGGTCCCCCTTAGGTGACTTATTTTTTTATAATCCTTTTTTATTAATACTACCTAACCTACTTTCTTCTAATACTCCTATACCCTTTCTATAGCGTTCTCTAGGTTGCTTAGTGGTTCTTAGGTAGTCTCACTATAGCCTATCCACTTTACTTTATATTATGTTTCGTCATCTACATCCTTATAACTAATAATCTTTAAAACTTGCTATTTATCTTCTTCTTATCCTCTATATGTGTCCGCCTTGTAGACTGGTGGCTTAATATCTCCGTGCGCTGGCTCTAGCATTGTGACATGCTATATAGGGTAGATTTTTATTTTAGCTAATAGGTTTAACTTATATATAATTAATAAAATCCTCTGCTTAATTTTAAAAGGTCCTAGTCTAATATAGTCCAACTTCTTACTTAGTCGTCAACTCTTAAAATTTTTATATAGTAGCTATACTTTATCTCCCTCCTTAAGATCTGGTCCCTTAGATCTTTTAGCATTATAATACCTTTTTATTCTTTGCTATATTAGTTTGGCTGTTTCCGTAAGGTTTATATAAAGGTTTATTAATATCTCTATTTTTTACTTAGCTATGCTACTCGTCTTCTTTACTGTCGGAATATTAGTCATGTGACGTAGTCATAAGACTACGAAGCGAGGCTAGCTAACCTGACCTTAGAGCAACCCCTTACTTCTAGACAACAATAACTACCAACTTCAACACCGCATACGTATCGCAATACAGTGATATTTATACACGTTGATAAAGCGAGTATACCGACACTAATTAGTAGACGTATAGATTAGGAAATACGCAATAAGCTAGAGCTTAAGAACCATACTAGAAACAGTACACGGATCGCCTAGCCTTGTCTATTCCAGTTAAAGGAGAAAGCTATATCACCCTTAAAGCTTGAGACCACGTATTAGCTTAACTGCTAACGCGTTAGATCGCCTAGAGAATTATATCTTTACTTAGAGAAGATTGCGACCTCCCTTAAGCTTAAGAGAATTTATACTGGCCTTACAGCCAATACAACAGATTGCTGAGAGAATAGTAATCTTGCTAAGAACTTTACAGGCCCAACGGCTGTAAAGGACATACACACCCAAAACACCCTTACCTTGACACCCTCACCTCAACACCCTTACCTTAACAACCTTAACCTTAACCTTAACCTTAACCTTAACCTTAAACTAAACATACATAAGGACTAGTACACTGCTTTACACAATAAGATAGATCCTAAATAGAAGAAGAGAATCGCCAGATATGGTTATAGGATTAATATAGCAACTGCCTTAGAGAAAGACCTAGAAGAATATATAGAAACGAAAATCTATAAGTATATATATAAGAACTTTACGGATTATACACTACAGTCGCTATTCTAAGAAGAATTTAAAGGCTTTACCATTAAGAACTTTAGAAAGATACGCTCTGTTACTAGAGTAAAGCTCCATACTCACCTACTCCAAAGAGGAGTATATGTCGCCACACACAGTAATAGATACCCACTTTATAAGGTTCTACATAATGTCCTTATAGAAGAGGAACCTCACAAATAGACAGATAAGGAAATTACAGGAGCTCTCAAGGAAGTCAGCCCTATAATTATAGTGGCACTACAAGAACAACTTAACTCGATATAAACAGCTCTAATATTAAATTAAGCTATAACCCTATTAGTTATAGCCTCTTTAGTTCCTATAACCTCCTCCCACAGCCTACTACCTTCCCACACAGTACCGACGCCTGTAAACCATTAACTACCTCCACTACCTCCAACGCCTGCAATTCAGCCTATAGCTACAGCTACAACACCTAGAACGCAAATACCTACCCCTACAACACCCTAACTAGCTGTTGCATCTATACCCTAGCAAACTGCACCAACTACCACCCAATAGCAAGCTGCACCTACCTCTACCCAGGATTAACTACTTACCCTCCTCACTTAACTCCTATAGACGCAGAACCAGCAATCATTGCCTACGGCAACTGCCTCTACCCTCCCTCTAGCAACCGCTCCTATCCCACCTAGTGCTCCTCCTACCCAGTACCTTCACCCTAGTACTGCTAATACCAACCCTACTATACACCTGCCTATATACAGCAAAGAGGCAGCTACTATCGCTAAAATCTACACGGACGACCAGAAGTATAATAGAGTAAGTAATAGCTTTAACTTTAAGTTAACTATCTTCTATAATATCTGCAAGAGAGCTAGTCTACCTCCTAAAGGCTATATAACTACATTCCCAACTATACTAAAGGGACTTGCTCAGGATCACTACTATAATAGTAGCCTTTTAACTAGATCATTCACTAAGGTATATAACCACATGCGTTACTTCTTTAAAGGACCAGAGTACTATCAGAGAAACCTTACTAAATAGAACGCCACCAACTTCCAAGGAATCATTAACAAGAACCCTAATAAGCAAATCTATTAGAGTTTCCAACTACTCCTTAATAAGCTCTTAAAATATTGCCATGGATTATACCTAGAATTTTATACAGACCTCTTCCTTATAAATAAGCTAGTTACTGCTTACCAAGGAGTACCAGTATGCCGTATCACTATTTCCAACCCTTCTAAAGACCTCTCCCAGTTAATTAGCAAGCTGCAATCTTCTATAGTTATATAGGAGAAGGAACACCCTTCCTAGGCCTTAATAAGACCGTCTTAAGGAGCCTACTTTACAGATTGCATATACCGCCGTGATATCCGTAACAACCATAACCGAACCCGCTCCTATAGACAAAACACCATCAGGTCCCCAAAGACCAAGTACTACATTTGCCAAAAAAAGAGCTGCCGCTTATGGAAACACATAAAGGAGGAGCGGAACCGTTCTAGAAATAAGTATAAAAGACATTTTAACAATAGCAAGGGCCGCAACGGTAACTTTAAAGAACGCTTCAGACAATACACTATCTACTATAAAGGAGACGACGACAATAAGTATAATAAGACTTTTAAAGCTCTTATGCTAGACACAGACGCTAATAAAAATACTAATAATAATAATAGTAAGGAAGAACTAGAAGATCCTAACAGCTACTACCTTATATTATTTAGAACTCTTACTATAGACAAAGCAACCTCTATAAGCGTAGAACTAGCCAACAAGGCTTACGCTTACTTACTTACTACAACCTCTATAGAACCTACTACGGAAACTAACCCATTTAACTATAACACAACAACCGCCGTTTCACGCTATACTTCCACGGTATTTATAGGAATTATAATTAATACTAGTACATTAAAGAAGTCTACGGCCAGTTACGGATAATTCCAGGCACTATAGAACGCGGACCAATCTATAAGACTTAATACCTCAACCAAAGGACAAGTTAACGTACAGTTTGGTATTAGAATTGCTACCTCCATTAAAACTACAAATGTTATCACCCCTATAGGCAAGATACAGTTTTATATTATCTATATAGATACCCCCTTTTTACTCTATTTAGCGGATATAGACAGACTCTAAATCTACTACAACAACCTTAGAAACGTTGTTATCACTTACACCGAAAAAGTGCTAGTAGTGCAACGGTTTGGCCACCCATTTCTCCTATAGAGCTTATTACTATAGTTATATTTATCTAAATCCTTTAACGCAAACCCCTGCTACTTAACAAATATAGAGCTACGGCGCCTACATCGCCGATTTAGACATCCCTTAGTTAAGAAATTGCAAAAGCTACTCTACTATACTGGCTATAAAACTAACAGAATGGCCATTAAGCAACTAACCAAGTTCTACTACTACTGTTAGAAGTTTAGTAAATCACTAGGCAGATTCCGCTTTACCCTATAAAACAACGTTAATTTTAACTACAATATTATCGTTAACATTATGTATATTAGCGGATTACCCCTCCTACACATTGTTAATAAAGGAACGCGATTCCAAGCCGGTAGATAGCTACAAGACATTAGCGCTAAATACACATAGGACGTTTTACGGATGTACTAGATTAATATTTACTTAGGGCTACTAGACCTAATTACCTACAACGCCAAAAAGAACTTTGTTAGTAAGGAATTTAAGCAATACGCCACTATTATAGGAATTAGTATAAAGGGAGTACCGGTTAAAGCACATAACTCCATTAAAATGGTAGAGCGCTACTATAGTCCATTACGGCAAGCCTACCAGATTATTATAACTGAAATCCCTAACATTAATAAGGAGATAGGACTCTAAATAGCGTTTAAAGTAATTAACGATTTAGCTAGCCCTAAAGGACTAGTTCCTATACTTCTAGTCTTTAAAGCCTACCCCCAAATGGTCAAATCCGATGCACTATCCCCCACTATTATATAACGCGCTGCCGTAATTAAAAAGGCTATGGCAGAGATATAGAAGCTACAAGCTAAACGACAGATCGCTAATATGCTAAATATACAAAACAGACCCAATGCTAATGCGATTCATGATCTCCCACCAAACTCACCCATTTTAGTCTAGAGAGAAGGAAATACTGGCCAAAGCAGCCATTAGAACGGGCCATTTACCTTACTTACTATTAAGGGTAAAATATGCACCATTAAGCTATCTAGCGGACCTATAGCCTTCTAATCTATAGTTATAAAACCCTACCTTTAAGCAACTAAATCGCAGGAGCAAATTATTAGACCAGAATTGCCACCTAAACCTCTACTTAGGTTAGCCCTTTCTAAGACTATCTTAGAGAGACCTACTAAAGCTTAGCAATAACCCCCAAAACAAGGTAGAGAACGCCCTCGCAAATACCCTCTACTTATAGCCATAACTAATATCACCATCTACCTATAGGATGACAGTTAATTTAGTACCTAATTTAGTGCCTCCTAATAGAAGAAGCTTACTAGTCTACTTAAAAAGGGAGTTTTTGAGATTATAAAACTTATGGATATACCATAAGGCGTACAACTCTTTAACTCGCGATTTATTAATAAGATTAAGAATAAGGGAACTAATAAAGCCTTTAAAAAATCCCAACTAGTTATATAAGCTTATAATAACTTAAAAAAGGAACTAGTTCTTACCCAATTACTAACCATTTAACAAGTCAGCCAATAACTAATTCTCTATATCGCCGCCATAAAGCTTCTATAGGCACAACTTTACCTCCAAGATATTTCACAGGCCTATATATAATCAACCACCACACTAAATTAAGAGTTCTATATACGACCTCCGCACAAGCTAATTAAGCAACTTGGGATTAACAAGGCCTCTATTCTAAAGGTTGTAAAACTACTCTACAGAGTACCGGAAGCCGGTAACTACTGGTTTAAAATATATTACTTGCATTACATCTAATAGTTATATATAAACCAGTCTATATACAACCCCTGCCTCCTATAAAGTAACAAACCCTTTAGTATTATAGGCCTATAAACTAACAATACTCTATTCCTAGTAGATAAGACCTTTATAAACACAGAGCAAAACAAGCTGTATAAGGCCAAGTTTATAGCTAAGGAATAGAAACAACTCACTATTAATACGCCCATTAAGTTTAACGGTGGAGTTATTTAGCTACTAACTAATGGGAGTATTACACTTACTTAGGAACAACAATGCATAAACCTTAGTACAATTAGCACTAAGCTTGCCACAAGTATAGGATTAAGAGGAGCTATAAAAACCTTAACTCTAAAGGACCAGTACATCGCTTAATATACTAGAGGTGTATATATCGCTTTAGTATACCAGCCAAAAGCCTTATTTAATTTATCCTTTACTGCCTAGGTAATTAACCCCAATAAGGAAAATACAAAACAGTTAAATAAGCATCTAAACTAGCAAATTAAGAACGCTAATAGAGGTCTTAAGTTTGTTAAGTTAGATATTAAAACCCTATAGCTACTGGTATTTACAGACGCGTTATTTGCTAATAATAAAAACCTCTCTTTATAGATTAGCTACGTCCTTATACTAGCTAATACTACAAAGAAGGCCAATATTGTCTATTAGAGCTCAGTCAAGTATAAAAGAGTTACTTAGAGTGTACTAGCTTCTAAACTCTACGGTACAGCCTACAGCTTTAACATCGGCGTTATAATCAAGTCTATAGTAGACAAGATCCTACAAATTAACCTTCTATTTATACTTTATACTAACTCTAAGTCCTTATATAACTGTCTAGTACAACTCGGAACCACCTAAGAAAAACGCCTAATAATTAATGTAATATACCTCTGGCAAGCCTATAAACAGAGACAGATTATGGAAGTAAAATAGATTAACGGAGAGGCCAACCCTACTAACGCTATAATAAAGGGAAAACCCTACGCGGCTTTTTAACGGCTTATTAATACAAACTAAATTAACCCACAAGTTATAGGATGGGTTAAACGAACGAACTTAGATTTAGCTTAGCGTTAGGTAACTAATTATAACAGTATAGACCCTAAATTTAACCAACCAATTAGGATTTTCCATGCCCGGCATAGAAAATCGCTATTAGCTCACTTACTACTAGCGCCTTAGCGGCCCTCGCGATATGTTAACCTGCTACCCCTAACAACTCTTCTTCTTCTTCTCTTCCTTAGCGTAGTATCTCCGTAATATAGTATTTTACAGGCTTTAGTTTAGAGACATTTATACAAGCCGTAATACAGGTTATGTAATTACGGACCTGTAAAAGGAGCGTAGAAGCTATTATGTATACGCTACAAATAGTCTAGAAGTAAACTTAACTTTAGAGTATAGATTAGCCTTCTTTTTAGAGTTACTCTAGTGTTGGAATGTTAGTTATATAACGTGGTCACAAGACTATAAAGCGAGGCTAGCTAACCTAACCTTAGAGCAACCCCTTACTTCTAGACAATAATAACTACCAACTTTAACACCGCATATATATCGCAATACAGTGATATTCGTGCACGTTAATAAAGCGAGTATACCGACATTTACTTAATATAGTAATAATGATATTCTTAGCTTGTACCCGTAGTTTACCTTAAATAGTAATATCCCTATTTCTTCTTATAGTATTGCATTGTATGCAAACTATGTAACTGGTAATAATAATACCCAATTATTCTGTGCATAGTTAATATAATACCTTAGATACTATTTTAGTATTTGGTTTAGTCTTTCTATCTATCCATCTGTCTATGGATAATATACTATAGAGGTTGCTGCGTGAACTCCTTATTCTACCAAAAACACTTCCTAAAATACTACTATAAATTTTAGATCTTTGTCTGATATAATCTTATCTAATGCTCTATGTCTTGCAAATACTTCTTTTATATAAATTCTAGCGATATCTTCTGCTAATATTTCCTCTGTATATACTATAAAGTATCCCTACTTTGTTAGTTTGTCTACTATTACTAAGATTACGTTATAATCTTATCCGGTAATAGGATCTTTTAACTTTAGTAACTTAATAATAAAGTCCTATAATATAACCTCCTATAGTCTTTCTGGTATTTTAATAGGTTGTAGCCCTCAATATAGCTTATGCCTTGTTAGTTTGTTCCTTTAGCAATCTAGATATTCTCTTATAACTTATCTCGCTAGCCCCTAGATTTCTTAAATAATATACTCTTCTTAAAGTCTTAATACTAGTCCTATAGACCCGTTATGTCCTTATATTATTTCCTTATAGAATTCCTTAACAAATTCTTTTGCGACAGACTTAGGCATATACATGGCATCTCTATTTTTATATTACTCTAAGTCTGGATCCTCTGCCTATATTTTTTAGATCTTTTATATCTAATTACTCTCTGGTAACTTATAGATCTAACTTTCTTTAGTTACTATAATCTTTGGATAATTATACCTAATTAATCCATCTTAATCTACTCGCAATAGAGCTCCTAACGGCTTTTTGTTATTTTGTAGTTTAGCCTTTCTACTTAGAGCGTCTGCTCGTGCATTGTCTATACCTTTGGTATGCTAAATTTCAAAATAGTATTTTATAAGCATTTCCGCCTATCTAACCTATCTTTGGTTAAGTTCCTTTATTATTAGGAATCCTATAAGGTTCTTATAGTCTATCTTAACTAGAAATAGTTTCTCTGTGCCTTATAAAAATGCTCTCTATTTCTTAAGTGCTGTAACTATGCCTAGCAACTCCTTGTTATAAATATTGTAGTTTAACTCTAGTAGTGTTATCTTCTAACTATAGTACACTACTGGATGCTATATATCCTGGTGCTTTTGTAGCAAATATACTCTTAGTGTAAAGTCTGATATATCTGTCTTAACAACTATATCTAACTTTGGCTAATAGATTTTAAGGACTAGTTTTTAGGTAAATAACTCTTTAAGTTCCTAGAATAGCTTCTTTTACTTACTACCCCAAATCTATAGTTCCTCCTTCTTTATTAACTTTATAAATGGCTTAATACTTTTTAACTATTGTGCTATAAACCTCCTATAGTAGTTATAAAACCCTAAAAACAACCTTAACTGTGTAATGTTTTCTAGTTTCTGCCAACTTGCTATAGCTTTAACTTTCTTTAGGTCTATGCTAATCTTTCCTAGTTTAATAATAAATCTTATAAAATTAGTCTTTCTTATAAAGAACTTGTATTTCTTAATTACTACTAGCATCTGTTCTTTTTATAGTCTCTTTAAGACCTATTTAATGTGTTCTCCATATTCTTCCTTACTTATTAAGTAGATAATAATATTGTTGAGATATGCTATAATAAACTTATTAAGGTGCTCTCCTAATATACTATTAATTCGCTTTTGGAATGTTACTAGTATATTTATAAGCCTAAACTGTATAACTAATGGTTTATATAGTCCTTCCTTTAACCTAAAAGCTGCTTTTTATTTATTACCTTTTTTAATCCTAATCTAATGGTACGCCCACCTTAGATCTATCTTTATAAAGATTTGCGCATTGCCTATTCTGTCTTAGATTTTACTAATTAAGGGTAAAGGATACCTATCCTTTCTAGTAATGCTGTTTAACTGTCTATAGTCTATATACATCCTAAGTTTTCCGTTTTTCTTTAGGATAAATAACACTGGATATCCTGCTAATGACTATAATGGTTAAATATATCCCTTTCTTAAGTTCTCCTGGATAAACTCCTTAAGCGCTATTAACTCTGTTTCAGTAAGCTTATAGATTGGAAAGAACTTTAAACTTATTCCCTCTTTTAACTTTATCTTATGGTCCTATATTGTATACTCTAACAGCTTTTTACTTTCTGGTAACTATAACTTTTTACTATACTTATGGTATCTTTTTGGTATATAACTTAAGCCTTGCTTAGTCTCTTCGTACGTTGCTTTAACTTAGTACTATACCAACTTGGTTTACTATTATATTCTACGCTGTTAAGTATTTTTAATATTAACCTAACCTGTAACCTAATTGTCGGTATCACCCGGGGGGTACTGTAATTGCAATAAGTAGTTCTGGTTCTTGGTTTATTTGTGTCTCTCCTTAGTCTACCTAAAGAGAAAGAAAGGGGTAATAAAGGTCGGGCTATCTATTAGGCCGTAGGTAGTTAGGTAACCTACGCTACGCATATAGCCCCTGCCGCATACGCTCTGCGCGTAACGTTATTTACAACCTCTACTTGTATAGACACTGGCGATATTTATAAAAAGAAAGAAGAATAACAGGCTTTATACCAAATTATTAGATAATCCATAGAAAAAGCGTAGGTAGTAGAAAAACCATTAATCCATTTCCCTTATATGAACTGTGTGATAAAATCAAGACGTTGCGTAAGGAGAAAAGGTAAGGAGGTACAAAGAAGAAGTATATAGGTTAATAGGTACTCAGGGCAGTAATCGCGGATATCTCGGGTATTGCAAATATTGCGGATATTGCAGACGTTGCGGATATCGTTACGGATATTGCGGATATCGCTACGGATATTGCGGATATTGTGGTAGAAACAGGTAGGCGCGTACAAGGTGTTGCCGAGGTGTCCCATAATAGAGTGTAGTTGAAGTCAGAACCAAAGGTGTGGCGGCTTCGGAAGGTATAAGGGTTGTAGAGCTGTTGCAGACTATAGGGGAAAATAGATAGAAGGGCTAATAACTAAGCATTATATAACGTTGTTCCTCCTCCTCCTGGGTCTAGTTGCTGTTGTCGGGTAAATTGCAATAGGGTATACTGTTGTCGGCTAGGTTACCAAGGGTTATACTATTACTGCTAGGCAGGCTGCTAAAAATTATACTGTTACTAGGCAGGTTGTTGGGGTATAAATGCAACAGGTGTTTGAGGTGTTATAGGGGTATTTATAGAGGGAGCTATGACATTTATAGAGGGAACCGTGACGTTTGCAAAGGGAGCCGTAACATTTATAGGCGGGGCCGTTACATTTATAGGCGGGGCCGTGACGTTTGTAGGCAGAGCCGTAACGTTTATAGGCAAGGGGAGCTCAGCCATAGGAAGGTTATTTAAGACAGCTAGAGCTAAGTTGTACCGTTACTGGGCAGGTTACGGAGGTTTATATGGGCTTAGCTGCCGCAGATCCTTAGCTTTGGTTAAGGAAGAGGGTAAAGCTAGTAGAGCTTACGCGGGTGGAGCTTGTGCGGACAGGGCTTGCGTGGACGGAGCTTGCGCGGACGAGGCTTATATGGGCGGAGCTTGCGCAGACAGAGCTTGCGTGGACGGAGCAGCTTACTGGGGTATAGATGATATTGAGGGAGTTAATAAACGTGATTTAAGGCGGTAGTTTATGGCATATAAATTAAAGGGTCCTTTATTGTTAATAAATAGTTTAATTTCTTTATCTAACCATTCCATACGGTCGTCCTTGTGAGTGACGTTATATAGTGCTTGTGGTACTAACTCCTTCTTATTAAAGACCCATACTCCATTATATCAGAGTAGTTGTTTAAGTCCGTTAATTGCAGACCTATCAGCATCCTTAAATGTCTGCACTGTAAAATTGTTAAAGTCCTCTTAGTATAATTCCTACAGGCTTTTATCCTTAAAATTGTACTTAGTATACTTATTAATTTTAAACTTAATGTAGTTGGTGACGTCTTCTATAGTGGTTTCATTAGTTAGGGTAATCCCGTTGGCCTAGCGCGGACGTTAGATTCCTATGTTGGATATAATGACTGGCGTAGATCGTGGTGTAGGTTATAGTGTTTATGGCTTGCAAAGGCCGTAAAAGGGAAAAGGGCACGCTGGCGTTTGGGCGTGTTATTGACGTGATTTTCGACGTAGCAGATCTATAAGGTAGCAGACGGTGTCGGGGTTATAGGTAAGTACTGGGTGCTGCTGACGCTGCTGGGTGTACTGGCTCAGTAAAGAGGTCGTACTGGGTATTGGTATGCGTGATGGACGCGAACCGGACGAAGCCTTGGTAGGAGCCAGTTCTTTGAGTTCCCAGGGCCTTGGTAGGAAGGGTTCTCCTTAGCAAACGCGACACGATCGACGGGCCTTGGTAGGAGCGATCGGGTGTTGTCTCTCTTTGTAATAACACCGGGCTCTGATCTGTGATATCACTGATCAGTGTCGGTATCACCCGGGGGGTACTGCAATTGCAATAAGTAGTTCTGGTTCTTGGTTTATTCGTGTCTCTCCTTAGTCTACCCAAAGAGAAAGAAAGGGGTAATAAAGGTCGGGCTATCTATCGGGCCGTAGGTAGTCAGGTGACCTACGCTACGCATACAGCCCCTGCCGCATACGCTCTGCGCGTAACGTTATTTACAACCTCTACTTGTACAGACACTAATTAATCTTTAGATTATATTTCTGTAACTAAGGTATTCCTAGTATCGCCTTGTCCTATCCCAACAGTAGGATATTAAAAGACATCTTTACTGGTCTCCTTTTAATAGTTAACTAAATAGGTCCTATTTTAAGATTAATAATACCTCCTCTATAGGCTATCTAATCTCCTAAAATTGTTGTAAGTGGATATAGGTATTTTTTTTATCTATATAGTAACCCTATCCTTTCTACTACCTTTAGTAATATGTGGTTTTTTATTACTCTACTATCTACTAACGCTTTAAACTGCTGATCTCGCCACTTAATTTATAAGTTTAGGTGTTATCCTTAAATTCCTTTAAGGGTCTAAGGCTCTAATACTGGTTCCCTCTAGTTCTATACGCCTCCCCTTTTCCTAATTGTTGGCTGCTAGATTCTGCTTATACTTAGTCCAACCTTAGCTAATACTTAGTTTATTTCTTTTCCTCTATATGCTATAGATAAGTGTTCTCTAGGTAGTCCCACCACTATTATCTGTTTAGGCATTCTTCTATAAGGAATCTTCCTAATTAAAGTATTAAGTCTCCTTAACCTTATACTTCTACTGGGTACCATCTATGTATATACTTAGCGTCTTTAAACTACTTTTCTTCTAGTGCCTAATATATCCTTAATGGGTACTTCCGGTTCTTGTCTTTTAATACTCTATGTATATTACACGTGTTATCTACACAAGCTATCCACAATAGTATATAATGCGCTAAGTGACCTAGGTCTACTCTTGGCTTGTCTTTACTCTTAAGTTTAAACCTCTGTCTAGCCGATCTAACTGTCGGTTTTTCTTCTATAGGTATTAAGATTTGTTATTTACTTCTCTAGTCCCTAGATCCTTCTTCTAGGTTCCTTAATATTATAATTAACGCTCCTTTAATATGACTTATGCGTTTTTCTATAATGGGTTAGTCTTAGACAACTTTTTTATCTAGCTATATATAAAAGTCTTCCTATTTATTGTTGTGTTATTGCCTATACCACTTTCCATACAACTAGTTTAGTGTGTATAGTCTATCTATAAGAAAGTACCTTATTATTGCTGTATTGTAATATCCTTTAGTATATCTTTCTTTAAACCTAGTTGGGATGTCTAGATTCTCTTCTTATTCCAGTTTATCTAACTACTTTGCCCTAGGTGTCCCTATACTTGGCCTATTAGTAATTCTTTATATAGGTGCTCTGTCCCTTCTATAGCTTAATATGCTAGATCTCTAGTCTAGTTTCTATTCTTACTATGCGATAATTCTTTACCTAAACTTATCTATAGTTTCTTGTTTTCTGTGTTTTATAGCTAGATCTTTAAAGTCGTCTTGCTTTCTAATCTTAGTATTAACTTTTTGATCTTTAGGCTAAATACTATATTTACCTAGAACTGCTGTAGTCCTTATTTGTTTCTCAAAATCTTGGCTTCCTAATGACGTTCTTACTTATTCCCCAAACTCTTGGTTCTTAAACTTGCGTCTTATACTTATTTGTTTGTTACTAAACTAAGTTACTACCCTTTCCTATTGGTTTTCTTCTATTGTGGGTTCCTAAGCTGTCCTTATTATATCTTACAAGTCTGGAGCCTTTCTTATTTTATCACAAGAATCTTGGACCTATAGCCTTTTACCTTTATTAAGTAATAAGCTAGCACTAGCAGTTATCTGCTTGCTTAGTCCTTTGCTAATATTACTTCTTTTATCTTATAAAGCGATGAAAATTGTATCTAATAGTATTATAATACCTGTTACTGAACCCTATTCTATAATAGTCTTAGTTTTTGCTTCCGTTTTAACTTCTCTAAGGTCTGCATGCTTCTAGTAAGCTGCCTTTATTGCCTTATTATTAGTAAATGCTTCGCCTGTAATAAATTTATTGTCTTTAATGTCCAATTTATAAGCTAGTTTATTGGTTCCTCTAAACTTAGATAATAATGGCTCCTATAGCCAATAGCTTGCGCCGTACTTAGCGTCCTTATAAATTTGGCATGCGTTATTATAATAATACGCAAAACTGTTAATTAAACACTCTTTTATTTCTTATAGTGTACCGTTGTTTCTTTATATATATATGTCTCCTGCTAGTCTAGTTCCCTTTACTACGTGGTTACTCTAACTACCTCTATAGTCTCTGGCAAAATAACCTTGTTTTCTGTAATTTATATAAGCTCTATCTCTAAACCACTAATTTTGCTATAGAGTCCGCCTAAACATCTTCTGCTGTTAAGATATCTGGTTTGGCCTCTACTCCTTAGTCCTTTAATTACTAGATCCTTAACCTCTAGGTTTTTATAGTTTCTTTTCCCACCTTTAGGTTTCTTTAGTACCACTTAGGTCTATTAGCTTTACGCCATTCTATAGTTTTTGGCTCTATATTTGCCAATGCGTGCTCTACGCCTTATATAACTATGGAACTCTGTCCTAACCCTTCTTGGCCTATTCCCTTTAGTAGATCCTATTGTTAATCTTTATTAACTAATCTATTAAGTCTTGTAGACTTTCTACATATTTTATTAGGATAATTGCGTCCTGGACTTTAGCCTTAAGTCCCTGTTTATACTGTGCTATAAGCGCCCTATTATTCCACTCAACCTGCGTTGCTAGTGTTTAAAACTGCGTTATATACTTAATTGCTAAAGTACGTTGTACTAAGTTCTAAAGCTTTTATTCCGCTGTAGTTGTTGCCTCCAGGTCTCTAAATATCTACGTTAACTGTTCTATGAACCCGTTCTAACTGGCAAATATATACCGTACATCTTGGTTAGTAGTTATTATGCCATTAGCCTATATCTTAATAAGATAAGGTTTAAACCACTTAAGTGCTTATCTTATTAAGAATAACCCTACGTACGCCACTTAATCTAATAATGTTGCCAACTTTGCTCCTTCTTACATAACCTTAAAATACATCTGCGTAAGGAACCCCTTAAGTTTTAACTTTTCTCCTAAGAATTGTTTAATTGAAGGTAACTTAACCTTTGCTACTCTAATTCTATTAATACGTTCCTTAAGTATCCTATTATTATCCTGTAAATAATTAACTATTTTTTGTAACTAACCTTGCGTAATTACTTAAGAATCCGTATCTGCCATACTGGTATCTCCTCCTGAGGTAGTAGCTGCCGTCAATGGCGTTATAACTGGTGCTTTGGGTGGCATGTTGTTTGACCTTATTTAAATACTATAACCTTAGTAGTGAATGTGTAACGGAACCTTGTAGCAAGAACTACAGTAGGTCCTATTATTAGGCTAGGTATATAGGTATAAACAACTGAACAATATAATAATAACTGGTAAAGTAGTTGCCCAATAAATTAACTCTAATTATATTATGAGATTTACTACAAAGAGAGAACTATCTAGGTAGGGACTGTGGTCCTTTAAATACATAACTATACGCCTAAGAAATCCCTTTGCTCCGTGAGGTACGTGTGCTCTGTCTGCTCTGTTACAGATTATATAGATTATATAGATTATATAGATCACACCACGTGACCTCGGCTACTATTCCTCGTTATATAGCTCTACTAGATCTATTCTGGACCGTGCCTGTATTAACTAACTGGCTTCCGCCGACTCCTCTCCAAGTAGTCGTAATATTGTACCTAAGCTGTCCGTAACAAATTCTGCTAAATTCTGCTAGATTAATTAAATTCTACTAAAGTCCGTTAAAGACCGCGTGCGTATATACGTACGCATCGACCACTAAGACCCCAAACTATTTAATTATATAATTCTCTTGTTGTTCCTTTCTCTTCCTTACGCAATATCTTGTTCTCTACATGAGCTATATACCGTTAGATTAGATAGAATTTATATTGTTCCTTTAAATCTTCCCTAAAGTCTCTTCGCGCCCTTATGCTAGCCTGGCCATTATAGCCTTTTACTTAAATAGGCTTCTCTAGTTAGGTAGTATTTATAAAGGCAAAGCTATTTACTCTAGTATTAATAAGGGTAGTTATATTAACTCTATATCCATTTTAAGATACTATATATAAAACTATAAAGTATTTTCTACCTATTAGCTAACTTAGATTAATATTTTTAAGATTAATAGGATACCATTAAAGGGGGGGGGGTTCCCTAGGGTTTTTCTTTTTTTAACTTATTGGACATTTCTTCTTCCTCTATCTCCTTAACATTACCTATATCCTCTAGCTCTAGGCAGGATAAAGTAAAGTAACTATCCTTTCTATAATTAAAGCATGTAACTATAGTAGGATTAATTAGGGTATTGTAACAAGCATTAGCTAAGGGTATAGTATATAGCGGGTTGGGCAAGGCTCGTAGGTAGACAGTTATAACCACTTTTTATATAAGGGCAGTTGTGGTTTATCTTCTAACGCTAGCTCCTATTAGTATAGCGGATAGGTTCTAGTTACTATTAGGCACTTTAGTTAATTAAAACAGGTATTAATTTATATTAGTTTTAAATCTAGTAATAAATATTAGACTGCGAGTCTTTAATAAAATAGTAGGTTATCTAAGGCTCCTATAATCTTTTCTTATAGTTAGACCGTTAGTTTATCATATAGGTCTAAACGGTAGTTCTTAGGGGGAGCCTAGCCTTTGCTTACTAGGTATAAGAATTAAATCTAGAACTTAGTAAAGGATTAGTTTAATTTTATTATTAAGCGGTTATAGTCATAATAGGCATCCTGTACTTTATTTGGATTAATATAAATAGTAGCTAAATACTATATTATCTTATTAATAGATATAAACCAGATAGGTAACTTGTCTTTAAACTTGGCCTAGAGGTATTATTAGGCGTTCCCAATAGTTTAACCAAAGAAGCAGAGTATTTTAGCTTCTTTAGAGGGGAAATAGTTATAGTTAACACGGAGCTTTCCTTATACTTAGATTCTCTAATTCTTAAAGGTAGGGTCTATCCTATTAGATAGCTATTAAGGGTTAAGGAGTTTAACGGATTTTAATTACTTCGCTATTATATCTATACTTCCTAGGGTATTACATTTGGTAGAGCAAATAGGTTAATTAAGGCTTCTAGTAGGGGAGACTAAGCTATTTTATAGGGCTGCAAGGCTCTTTAGAATCTTGTTTAAAATCTCTTATATAGCCTTTACTATAAGGCAATTGGCTGCCTATTTTGCTATAAGATTATAAATCTATTCGCGCATATCTAGAGTATTATCGTTATTATCAATTCCTAATCCTAACTAGATCTCGTATTCCTCTTAAGTAAAGGCGGCTCTCTTAAATAAGCTTACTTTAGGTGCCATTATTAGCTACCTAAGGGTTTATTTTTAATACTAGGGTCTAGGTTAAGTATAGTCTAGCCTATAAGGGGGGATATTATTAGGGCCTTCCTAGGCTATATATAGTATTTAGTATTTAAGTATAATACGTTAACGCGTTATTACAAATAAGGTTTTTTTCTAGGGTGGGATATTATAGAGGCCTTCCTAGGCTATATAGGGAGAGCTTAGTATAATATAACGGGCTTATATAACCAGTTCTAAACCAAAGCTTATAGATTACTACTATATTAGAATACTAAGCTAAGAAGAAGAAGGAGGAGACTATTAGAGACTAGCAAGATATAAAGGGGTCGTTAAGACGCTAGTAGTAAGCAAGCTAATAGCAATTTTCCATTCTAGGGATAGAAAATCCTAATTAGTTAGCTCTATAAGTAGTGTTGGCAAAATATAGTAGAATTTAGCAAGTTGCCTAGAAAATGGCAAATTGCCTAGAAAACGGCAAAGTAGCAAGTAACGCGCTCTAGTACTATTACACTATAGGCAAAATATAGGCTATATCCTATGGGTAGCTTGGGTAGGTAAAAGCTCTAGCTTATATATAGCTCCCCTATTAATGACTTATTTAATTAGATAGGGGCCAAGGTTTTTATAACTAAGTGACTTTATAGACCTTTGCGTAGAGATATTGCGTATATCTAGCTATATCTAGTCGCCAATATATATCTCTAGTGGTGGCGTTCTATAATAGTTGGCAAAGTAGGCCTACTTTGCTTAAGCCCAGGCCATTTCTCCCTTATAATAGTTAAGTAGATTTTTTATATAGTCTATATACTAGTTAGCAAGTAGCATCTTAAGGCGTTTTCTATATGGCAGTTTCTTATTAATAGGTTTTAGTGGCTCTATGCCGGATTAGGGGTAATAACTCTTATTTGCAAAGAATGGGGTAAGTCCTATAGTGGTTAAGATATAGTTATTTACTATAAATTTACCTAGTAAAAGGTGATCCACCTAGTTATCTTAACTATAGGCGACTACCTATTATAGGTACGCTTTTATGCTAGTACTAGCGTTTTCTGGTTACCTAGTAGTTTTATAATAAAAGGATATAGATATCTCAACAGAGATACTAAGGCGTTAGTAGATTTATCTCTATATATTAGAGTTAAACTATATAACGTAGGTGATAGGGTTATGACGGTCGGCATAGTTATGACGGTTTGGAAAACCAAAACTGCGCATAGAGGTACCGTTATAACTATGCCGACCGTCGTAACCCTATTACCTACATTATGCGATATATCTATCTTGCACGCCTCTGCAAGCCGTTGTGGAGGCCCTAATGGAGTTGCAAGCTCTGCGTCTACCTGGAGCCGTAGAGCTTTGCGAGACCTCTACCGAACAAAGACGTGCACGGATCTCTGCACGGAGCTCTAGGGCAGTATTTTGATGTTCCAAACCGTAAGCCCAAGGAGGAAGGAGGTAGTAGCCGACCGTCATAACCCTATTACCTACGTTACCTTAGTTAGACGTAATTAAGTTAGGCAATCTATATAATTAGTAGACTTTATAGAGGAAGGTATTAGTAATGTTGCTAACGGCTACGCCTTTAGTTAGGACATAGTGGCGCTCTTTTATAAGTTGGTATATTATTATAAGGATATTCTTATAGGTATAGCCATATTTATTATAGGGTGGTAAATTAATAACGAAATCTATAGCAATATTTGCCAATTATTGTATAGGTACTAGTAGAGGGTATAGTAGTTCTTAGTACTTTATATTAAAGGCCTTAGTGCGCTTATAATTGTAGCAGGCGCCTATAAAGCGTTTAACTAAGTCTATTATTTTAGGCCAGAAGTAGTATTGGCTAAGAAGCTTATAGGTTCCTTCTCTACCTAGGTAGCCGCTTAATTAGAGGTTATAGGCTATTTAGATTAGTTGCCGTTATAAATTTTCTAAGTTAGGGATAAATAGGTGGCCTCTATAATGGAGCCTATTTTCTTTTACTTTTAAAGCTGCTATATTAATCTAGCCTAAGCTTTAGAGGTTAGTAGGCAGTATATAATAAGTTAATATAGTAATAGGTTAATGGAGGCGTTATATACCGTAGTAATAAGCTTATTAATTTTAGGAGGTAATTTTAGCTCTATAGTATAAAGCTAAGGTATAGTTAGCTTTATTATAGGTAGTATGTCTAGGGCTAAATTCCGTGCTTTTAGGATTGTCTATTATTGGAACTAATTATAGGGGTTATCTTTAGACTAAAGAAGGTCTTGCGAGCGGCATATTAGGCTATTAGGTTTAATACCTTATACTCCTAGCCTATATATAATTTTAAAGTTAAAACTAGAGAGGAACTTATTCTAGCGTACTTAGCGTTAGTTTAGCTATTTTATAGTTATAAAGTACTTAAGGTTGCGATAATCTGTAAGGACTTTAGTTAGCTAGTTAGATTCTGCTAAAGAGAGTTCTAGTTAAAATTTCTTAAACGCTTATATAATTACAAGAAGTTCCTTATTATAGATTTTATAGTTATATTCTTATAATATAAGCTTAAATAGGTAAAATTCAACTAGGTAGAGGAGACTATTATTACCTATCTAAGAAAGGACGCCTGCATTAATATAGTTTAAGGAGTTAGTCTTAAGATAGAGTTGTTGTCCTAGTATAAAGTCAGCTAAAATAGATGCTTTAGTAAAAGTATCTTTAAGGTTTTAGAACGCCTTCTCGTATTTAGGCGTCTAGATAAAATGTAAATATATTTTTCTTCCTTTTGCGGAAACGCCCTTTATTTATATTATTACTATAAGTGGTGTTATAATACCTAAGAAGTTGTATATAAATTTCTAATAAAAGTTAATAAAACTAAGAAAGGCTTATACGTCCTTAATATAGTTAGGGGTTTGCTATTTAGTAATTGTATATACATTTTTAGGGTCTATATAGACATCCTTAATGGTAATAATTAGTCTAAAGTATTTTACTTCTATAACTAAGAATTCGCACTTTTTTAAATTAATATAAAGTCCTGTGTCCCTAAGGCGCTATAGGGCCTTTTAAACATACTTAGTATATTTAGAAGGGTTATTGCTGTAAATAAGTATATTGTCTAGGTACGTAGAGTAGAAGTCGTTAAGGTAGTCCTGTAAGGCGTTATTAATATAACTTTAGAAGCTGCCTGGGCCGTTATATACGCTAAATGGTATAATAGTGTATTTAAATTGGCTAAAGCGTAATGCGAATGCGGTTTTCTATTTATTATCTTCCCGTATTTAGAGGCGGTTAAAGGTAGTAATAATATTAAGCTTAGTAATGTGTTCCACCACTTACCTGCCTATACTAGTTACCTATCTACCCTAAAAACCTACTAAAAATCGGAAAAACTGCACCTTAATATCTCGACAAGGGCTTAATAATAAATTCCGAAATTTTATAATTAGCCTTTTATACCTATATTAAGACTTTTAATAAAGTTCTAGCGTAATAAGCCTGGCCATTATTAAGATATTAGGTTTTAGCCTCTAATCTTAAGCTAAATTACGATATCTTTAGAGCTACTTAATAGATTACTTTTTAAATCTAATAGGAGGTTTAAAAAATATATAAAAAGGCCAATTATAAAAGTTTAGAATTTATTATAAAGCCGTTGTCGAGATATTATGGTGCAGTTTTTCCAATTTTTAGTAGGTTTTTGGGGTAGGTGGGTAACTAGTATGGGCGGGTGAGTAGTGGAACATGTTATAGATTTTAGCTTAGCTAAGCCGCTTAAAAGTCTTATATATAAGCGGTATGGGGTATTAGTTCTTAATTATAATAGCGTTAAGTCCTCTATAGTTAACGTAGAATTAAATACCTTCTTTTAGATTTTTAGTAAGGAGGATAGGAGTAGCTACTAGGGATATACTAAGACGAATAAACCTTCTATTAAGGTACTTTTTAATATACTTTTTAATAACTAAAGGTTTATCTTTTAATATTAGGTAGGGCCTCTTATAGGGTAGAGTTTTTCCTTATTTAATATTAATAGTATAGTTATTAGGTTAATATAGGGGGAGTATATCTGCGCCCTTTTATAAGTATATATTAATAAAGTTATAATACCTCCTAGGGAGAGCTTGCGGAGTTCCTCGTTAGTAAATCCTTTTTTAAGCTTTATAAACTTTTTAAAGTCTAAAGGTAAAAGTCCGTAGAGTTCTATAAGGGCATTATTTTTCTAGAAGGTTAACTATATCCATCCTATTACTATAGAGGACGTAGTTTTATTCTTTATTAAGCTTATATAGTTATAATTAGGAGGCTATAGTAACGGTTTAGCCTTTCCTATATACTATACAGTAGAAGGCCGCGGCACTTATATAGTAGCAATTAGTTATAAGTGGGATAATAAGGAGTTCTTAGGTTAATATCCTAGGGAGTAAATAGAGGCGGGCTATACCCTAGGTAAGTCTTTTTATAGTATTTAGAGTTAAAGGTTACTTCTCTCTTTTTCTAGTTAATAGTAGGGTTATATTATTTAAGCTAATTTATTTTAAGAATAATAGGGTAGTTGGTAAGTGGTATAATATAGGCCTAAAGCTCTTTTTGGTACCCATTTATATCTAAGTAGAGTTGTGCTATATAGGTAATCTTCTATATAGTATAACTACTATTAGCAAGTTATAGGGCGTGGGCTTTAGTAAGGTAGGTAGGTTATAAGTACGTACAAGTTAGATATCTATAAATTTATTAGTAGCTTCGCAATTAATTATAAAACGGCTTTTATATTATTTTTTAGCAGTAGTTTTTATTATAGGTAAAATTATCTATTTCCGTCTATTTATCTTTACTAAGTTATTTACTAAGTACACTAATATATCCCTTGCATTGATAGAGTCCGTAGAGTTGTGGCCTGTGCGCGCGATCAAGAACACGAACTTCCTCGCGTCAAGATGAAATAGACAACTTCATTAATTAAATGCACCACTAAAATAGTGCGCAACGATATATCCAATGACATAGACCTTGTGCAGCCTACTTAATATGTTATTCTCAAAAATTGGGTCGCAAAAAAGCCACCGCCAGAGCCTGCGCCACTGCTTTGTTTGAGAACTCTCGTGATGCGGCAAAACGATTGACCGCCTAAATATATGGCTTACTTATTGGTGCGCACGGGCCATAACTCTACGGACGTTATTATCAATGCAAGGGATAGATCCCTTTATTATTAGGGCGTCCTAACCCACGACTTAGGGCTAGGACTTAGCGTTTTCCGCTTTTATATCTAACTTTACCGCTATTACTACGTCTTTATCTTATATAGTAGTAGCATATAGCAACGTGTTTGGTGTTTAGGGTATTAGGTTAGGTATTAGGCGGCAGCTACTAAACCTAGCTATTAGGTAGTTTAGGTTATTATAATAACAGCCTTCTTAATAGCATCTATAGTAGCGTCCTAGTTTTTATATAAAGGTTAGTATAGAGAGGTCAATATTGGCTCTAGTGGTATTTAAGGTAGTAGGCGTTAGTGGCTTAGTATATATAGGTTTAGTAGGTCTAGAGTGCTTCTATAGGGAGGTCTTTAGGCAAAGGTTAATAGTGGCAATCTAATTTAGTTATTGTTTAATCTCCTATAGGGCTGCTACTATATTATAAATATTATTATAGTTATGGCTGGCGGCTGCGTAACTAAAGTAATAAGTACCTTTTTTAAAGAGATCCTTTTAGTTTTTAGTATTGTCTTAAATAAGAGCTCTATTATATTCTTAGAATTTAATATATAACTTATTAAACAATTTAGTAGGGCTTATCTTTAGGGTATATAGTTTAGCTTGGTTAGTGGCTAGTAAGTTATAGTTACGGTATATTAGGTTAAGATTATTAAAAACTTTTTAGTAGGACTGCTACTTCTAGGGGCTATTAGTCTCCTATTAGGCAAAGAGTCTGTTAAACAGTATACCCTTTATTTACCTAATAATATAGCCAATCTTAGTATCTTCCGTAGGAAAAAGGCAGGCGCTCTAAGTTAGTTTCTTAAGGATTTATATTTTTAGTGGCTGTATTCCTTATAGTCTCCCTAAAAGACTAGGGGATTAGGATAATATATATTAGACCCTACGGTAATAGCTTAGGTTTAATTATTATAGCTTTTATTATTACTGCTTTAATAGGGGTTCCTATTAGGTAAAGCTGCTTAATACTAACCCTCTATTAAGCGTTAGGTAGGCGAAGCTACTAGGGGCGTAGAGACTTAGGTGGCGTTATATATAGTAGAGAGGTATTTAGCGTTATTATAAATATGCTCGTTAAGCTAAGATTATAGATATTTAATTATGCCCTCTTTTTTAGTAACCGTAGCAATAAGTACAATTTTAGCCTTCTTTAACTATTAAATGTTGTTAGATAATCTATATTCTCTAAAGGCGTAGGTTATATGCACGAGTTACGTGCACAGGGCACGTGTATTATAAAGTCTCTTTGTAGCTTAAAGCCCTAGGGGCTCCAGACAAGGTCAATTAACTATTAAGTTAAGATTATTAATCAATCAACCCATTTTATTAATAAATAGCTCTATATACACTATCTAACAGTTATAAGCCTAGTCCGCCGACTTAAGAAGCTATTTAGCTATTACTTAATTATTTAAAGAAATTCTACCTTATCGTTAGACTTTAATACCTTATCGTTAAGAACGTAGGCTCTAATAGAAATTCTACCTTAATTATTACAGGATGATTCTAATACGAGATTCTACGAGATTTTATAAGATTCCACCTTAATTGTTATAGGACGATCCTAATAATAAAAATACTATTTTAATTCCTCCTTTGACTATTAGTCAAATGACTTTACTATTAAGTTTATTAACTATAATCATCTTTAATAAGCTAGAAGACTGGGAATAATGGCTATAGCAACTCCAAGCCCTTATAGATTAGCGAATTTAGGCCTATATTAACCTAGATAATATAGTACCTTAACAAGGTTTACTATAAGAACCAGCCTATCTAGAAGTTATAGATTTTAATAAGAACGCAAATATATATATATAGCTCTTAATAAATTAATAAAGAGCGTATAAGAATAGCAGACAATACTATAACTAGGATATAAAGTATTTCCTAAAATAAGAAGAGTACCTTTAATAGATCCGCACCTAGATTATATCTATAGTATTAATTTAGAAGAAGCTACTGCTTAACCCTTCCTTAACAGTTAAAGAATGGCTATTTTAATTAAAGGAAAACACAGAACCTACCTTGTTATTTATTAGGAAGAAGGTATAACACTAGTATATAGAAGCTCTTAAAGGGTTCAAATACTTATTAAAATTAAATTCGTGGTTAGATTAATAGGAATATATAATATTACTAGGAGAGAAGTATAAGATCCCTTAAATATCTAATAGAATCTAGCTTTAAGATTTAGTAGAAATTATTTAACTATTTAGCGACGCCTACTATGTAAAGTATACTACTAAGTTAAATAACCCTTAGAAGTTAAGATCTTCTAAATACTGCAGAGTAGCAAAGGAGCTGTAAGAAGGACTTAGAACACCCTTAAAGAAAGCTAATACTACTATAAAAAGGAGTACCTTTAATGCAGACTTTATAGAGTAAGCTATTAAGGATTACTCTAATACTACTAAAGGTTTATAGAGAGGAAAAACCTTAGTATATAATAGACGCTTAAAGAAAGCTAGGACACTAGTAGATAAGGAGACGTCCTATAAGAAGCTAATACCTAAGTGCTTAGCGTACGGAATATAAGGACATTCTATTTGGGACTGCTAGTGTTTATTTAAAGATAAGAGACCTGTCGGAGTTATAATTGGAAATGCTCGCATTAAAAGGGCACTAAAGAAGGTAGAAAAGAATAAGGATCTTACTAACTAAGTTATAAAGATTAAACTTAAAGAATAAGAAGATGAGGCTTAATAATAATAGGATAAGAGTTAGGAAGTTAAGATTAAGGAAGAAGCTAATGCGATATTCCTAAAATCGTTTTACACTAGTTAACTTCATCTACTAAAGCTATTAACTATTCTTAACTTAGAAACCACTCTTTATATCTTTAATAACCTCTCTTGTTTCTATAACTTTAAGAAAGCTTTAAGACACGAATATATTATTGCTAGTAGCTTAGAAGTGCCAATACTAGACTATAGTAATATTACTATCTAAGTTATAAAACCAGATAAGAGCAAGGGAATTTTATGTCTTAAGGATGTTGCCTTTTATATAGACTTTAATATAAATCTAGTATTATTCCATCTACTTTAAAAATAAGGGTACTACTAAGATAATAAAGGAGATAACAATCTTCTAGTTTAAGAGGATAATATAATCCTATATTAAATGGAAGAACGTTATAAATAATAGACTATTAAATACGTCTAACTAGGAAGTCTATTAGCGTTTAATATAAGCTAACTACTATAATGCTAATAAAAGTATAGAGCGTCGTTAAGAGACATTTATCTAGATGTAAAAGGTGATATATAACTATAGTATCTGTGTCTAGGTTATCTAGGACCTATAAGCCTTTATTATTTAGGTATTAACGCCCTAAAAGTTAAGCTTTAAGGCCCTAAGACAACGGAATATTAACACTATAGTTTTGCTAAAATTAAGCGTTAGGTCTTATAAAGGTTCTTAAAATAGAAAATTAATAAAT
>Ga0307507_10003151_pt1 | contig 32771 bp, 36 predicted proteins | sample 7_EM_MG_FD_207223 | JGI IMG/M metagenome (GOLD analysis project Ga0307507, IMG submission 207223) | Populus trichocarpa ectomycorrhiza microbial communities from riparian zone in the Pacific Northwest, United States - 7_EM | ecosystem: Host-associated > Plants > Roots > Unclassified | place... | reverse complement strand
TCCCATTTTTTTTTTTTTCCTCTTGGGCCCCCCCCCCCCCCCCCCCCCCCGAAGCACAGCTTAAATGCCTTTGGACACATACCTGCTTATAAGGACCGGATGCGCCAAATCGGTTTAATCCGAATTGCTCATGTGAGTACTTCTCCCAACCCAATGTGGTCATCACCTCGACTGACAGAACTGGGATGCCATCGGGAATGACAGAAAGTCTGTACTCCTTGTCCTGAGCATCGAAAACTTCCCAACAGGGAAGCGAAACAACTCTCGCAACAAGGTTGTGATTATCCTTAAGGTATTTGACAGCATCAACACAGATACCTACTTCACTACCAGTCGAGATAAGAGTAATGTCGGCATTCTGTGCCTCAACAGCAACATACCCACCCTTGGTGGCTCGCTCGATAGTAGAATTCTCAAGTTGTGGAAGGTTTTGTCTGCTGAGAGCGATAATGCTTGGGGTTTGTTTTGAGGTAAGAGCCACATAGTAGGCAGCGGAAACTTCATTACCATCTGCTGGACTTGGGGGTCGTTAGCGGAGAGAGATTGTGAAGAATCGTGAAAACATACCGCCAGACCATGCAGTTAGGTAGGGCACGGAAATGAGCCAATGTCTCAATAGGCTGATGGGTAGGTCCATCTTCACCAAGACCGATGCTGTATCCATTCAATTTACTGTGCATAGCTAAAAGTGGAGTACTCAGGGTTATACGTACGAATCGTGCGTTGCAACGTGGATACATCGGACATGGCTCAAAGCACTTAGTCTTACAGAGCCGGCAGCATAGGACACAAAGTTCAAGAAGGTTCCGCCGAAAGGGATGATAGTGCCATATGCAGCAAGGCCGTTCATAATACCAGCCATAGCATGTTCACGTACACCGTATCTAATATAACGGCCGGCATAGTCTCCAAGCTTAGTTGAGGGAGGCTGGAAATCGATTGCTTCCTTTGCCCTGGTGAGATTGGACCCAGTTAAATCGGCAGAGCCACCAATAAGCTCCGGAATAATGGGGTATAGTTTAGTGAGAACAGTCTCAGAAAGTTTCCGAGAGGCAACGGCAGCGTCAGTAGATTTATATCTGATAAACCCCTTGTTAGCACCACCACCACCACATTTAGCTCGGAACAAAAGCGATAGGCCCTACGTTGGCAAATGCTTCTCCCAGCCTTCGGGGAGTCTTCCATCAAGTCTTCTTGAAAAATCCTCTGCTTCTTTAGGGTATTCGCCTTTGTACTTGGCGAACAATTGTTTCCATTCTTGCTCAGCAGCTGCTCCCTTGGAAGCAGTTTCTCCATAAGCTTCATAAACCCTGGAGGGAACGTCGAAGCTCTTTTCAGGGTCAAATCCGAACTTAACCTTAACGTTTTTAGCATCATCAGCCTTTAGAGGGTTTCCGTGAACACCTCCGGTACCCTCGAGCTTAGAACCGAAGCCAATGGTAGTAGTAAGCTTGATAACTGATGGCTTATCGGTGACAGCCTTGGCCTCGGCAATGGCCTTCTCAATTCCCTCGAGATCGTGGTCCCCATCTTTGACATGAAGTGTGTGCCATCCGTAAGCCTCGAATCTCTTTAGGACGTCCTCAGTGAAGGCACAATCGGTGTCACCATCCTATAAACAATTAGCAAGTCCACCCCACAATCAGCTGCTAAAATTTCTTACAATCGAGATATGGTTGTCATCATAGATAGCAATAAGATTCCCCAATTGCAAATGACCAGCAGTCGAAGCTGCCTCGGAAGCAATACCCTCCATAGCACATCCATCACCAAAGTACAGATACGTGTAATTGTCAACGAGGTCATATCCGGGCTTATTGAAGACGGCAGCGGTGTGGGCTTGAGCAATAGCAAGACCGACAGCGTTAGAGAAACCCTGACCGAGAGGACCAGTGGTAACCTCAACGCCAGGGGTATCAGTTGACTCGGGATGACCAGGTGTCTTGGATCCGAGTTGCTATAGCACAGTTGTTATTATATATTAGACGTCGTAGAAATAAACAATAGTGCACTCAAATAGGCTAAATAAGAAGATTCCCCGCATAGAGGGGTCTTCTTCTTGCTCTTATATTCCAGTGCAAGCTCAACTTAGTAGGTAATGGAGTATTTACTTACACGGAAAGCCTTCAAGTCATCAATGGTGAGATCGTAGCCAAAAAGATGCAACAAAGCATATTGTAGCATGCAGCCGTGACCATTACTACAAAGGTTAGTTTAGTGATTGTCCATGCCATCATTTCAAACTCGTGCCGCACAAGCAAAAGGCCCGGGCAGACTTACGATAGAACAAATCGATCCCTATTGGCCCACGAGGGGTTTTTAGGGTTAAACTTCATAAACCTTTAGAAATCCAGAATATCAGTAATCCAGCTCTAAAGGAGTATTATTATTAGCATGTTGATAGTCCTACTTGTTAAAAAGGACATGAGAAACCGGTGCCATTCCCATTGGCGCACCGGGATGACCGGAGTTTGCTGCGGAAGTAGCATCGACCTGGAAACGAGGAGCTCAGCTTCATTCATCCAGACATGGGAAAGAAAAGAGAAAATAACTGCGAAGCCAAAAGGGTTTAACACACCGCTAAAATACGGATGGTATTGATAGCCAATTGGTCGAGTTCGCCGTAAGTCATGATGAACGAATTGGTATCTGGAGTAAAATTGGCCTTCGTTTCGACTTCGTTCTCACGAATATGTCTGAGTGGGGGAGAAAAGGGAGTCAGAGAGAGGGGGGTTAGACGTCGGATATGAGGGAAAGGTAGAGACGAGATATGGTGGGGTAAAAAAAGAAAGGAGGGGTGGTAGGGAAGGGTTTTTCCTTTTTTTTCTTTTTTCTTTTCCTTCCCTAGTTGTGGGGTCGCGGGTTTTACGTCAGTCTGGTCGCGGTCTGCCTGGTGATTTTTATGGTATGATACGCTTTGTAATCTTGTTTGCCCTCTTGATAAGAGAGCTAAGCCTGATTACTTTTCTCCCACCGAATTTATGATGAGGGGAAAGAATACCCCAATTCTCCCAGATTATGATAAAGGTGAAATAATAGGCGTGCCCAAAGACAAGCCGGGGATACCGGTAGTGAAAGCGGGGTTTAAGAGGAAATCTGCTATGATATCGTGATGCTAAGGGTATGTTTGATACAGTGCTTAGGGTTTACAGGATAGGTACTTCTAGGGCTTGGAAGCGAGATTCCACTCTCGCCGGAGGGACAGTAAGCATACGACTGGGATGAGTGATAAGTTAGCTGTAGAAAATTTTTTATCCAAAGGCTCAGAACTCGGTGTAGAGATAGGGTAATGGAACACTACCGGTATTGCACAAGGTAGAGAGGTAAACAACGGGGAACGGGTAGCCCCGCCAAAGTAAATATCAAACCTTCCCAGTTAGGCGAATGGATTTGGTTTTTGTCGTCTTAATTACTTCATGGGTCTGGGCTACCGCACCGGTGCTAGGATATTCCTTGGGCCGTGGGAGACAGAGACAGTAAAATTCGTTGCTAGGCGAGCTAGGTCGAAATCAGTTACTAAATAGACTAGTTGCTGTTAGAATCGGCCTTTTCGGTGCCTAGCTGACTGAGCACCTTGGGAGATTTAAACTTTCAGCGAATCATGAAACTCAAACCCATTCTAGATATGGATGGCTTAGACCATCTGGCAACGAATTTTACTGTCTCATGTCGTCCAAGGGGTAGCCCGTAGACTATCCTTACTCCGCCCAGTTCTCTAACTGCGATATGTAGGATCCTTCAGCAGGACCTCAAAAGAGTATACCGATATTTTTCTTGGCATAGATGTCCGGGGATACTGCGCACAATGGAGCAGGATCTCGCCATGATATGTATCAACCTTCAATATGATTTAATATACAATCAGAGCCCCCCCCCACGCGGGAAGTGGACACCATTCACCTCCCTGGAGTTCTTCCAAAGTGCACCATAATGTTGCACATGTCCCACGCGCCCCGTCGTGCCACCCCCTTCTATACGAGTCCTCTGGAGGGTTTGAGCAGAGAGACCTGGGTCCTGCAAACATAAGTTAATGGCAAAGCTTGGCGATCTGATTCCTTGATCCCGCCTGGTTAAGGTGTAAAAGCTGTGAAATCTGACCTAGAATTGAGCGTCCTAAATATTATACAAACTCCAATCATACCTTTATGTCTTCATGAGAGTATGATTTTTCAGGCATCCTCCTTAAGTATACTTTAACGAGGGTGATTTCAAGATACTCGGGAATTGGGCACTATATAACCTCTCGAAAGGACCGAGTTTAAGAAGCCCGAAATTTGTTGGCGGTTTCGTGAGCCCTGGAACGCATGGGACAACCTCTAGCAACACTATGAATAACATCCACCTGGATCAGGCTGTGCAAACGTCACGACATTGCCGGTACTTGTACTACCTGTTACCCCTCCCCGACCTTAAGAATGGCGCAATACCAGTATCTGTATGCGAGGCGATCGTTGTCAGCGTTGAAAAAGGCAACCTATCCGCTATCCAACCGCTCCCTTCCGCGAGTTGAAGATGGAATTCCGAGCAGTTATTCTCCGGCTCAAAGCGGAACTCTGCGGTCAAGGATATCCACCAGGCAGTTGTATAGCACCCGTAATGGAACCACGTTTTTAAACACCACGGCCATTGCACGAAACTAAGACCTAAGCAGATAAGCTGGGTTTTGGCCGTATGCGCAAACATCGCTCAGTTGCGAGTATTTACTTGTAGAAGCACGGTACCAATGCTTCGCCATATTCTAAACCCCGTGGGACTTTGCGATGGAGAATGCATATCCCTCATCTGTGTTCCATTCGCTTGAGTTTTGGAAATTCTCGGGTTTAATGCTTCCGAGTAGTTTAGAGCATGGAAGGCTATTATCTGCTGAGTTAGCCTTAACCTGGCTTTAAGAATACTGTACCGGTATTGCAAGTGCCTCTCGACGCTGGCGATGCTTGGCCATCACGCATATTTCCCGCACCCCATTCTCTATTCCCGTGCCTGAAAAAAACTGGATCGACAAGGGTCTCATAGGGCAGACACAATCTGCGAAAAGCAAACATTCACATTAAGCATGCCCATGCTGTTCATACGAGTAGTGCCAGTATGGCATCTCGATACCAGGCATGGGCTCATCTAATTACTGCTTGAAGTTTGCATCCCCGCACGCGTTACCTGGCTGCACCCGATTCGCTTTTCAATAGGATCCCCCCCCCGATTTGGCATTGATAGCGTATCCGGGCCCGGATAGGAGAAATCCCATCCGTTCTCGAGAATTTGTTGACTCCCAGGATTTCTACGGCGCCGTAAAAACTCTTGAAATGCACCGTCAGACTATCGGTGGAAACCAGCCCGCAGCGCGACAGGCTCGGTTTAATAGGTTAACGGAATCACGAAAATGAGCTGCCGCGAGAATTCGAACGATCAGACCTTGTGCTAGGACGTTGGAGTTGCCTTTCTTAGTAAGGCCTGGTGGTTTTTTCTTCTTTGTCTAAGAGAAAGTTTTTTGGTGTTTCTCGCCCCCTTTTTTAAATGAGGAAATTTTAAACGCCTGATACATGGTTAGTTTATTCGAGCTCTCGCAGTAATGAGATCCGGCGAATCTGGTGGGTTGATCTTATACTACTGTATGCTAGGAAGATGTTAATCTTACCTAGGAGCCCTTGCATCCAGACCCAGAGATTATAATGCGAGTGGGGATAGTGGATTTCGAGTTTTTTTTATGGTACTATACTCTAGTTGGTGCCTCATGTCTCATAAGGTCCTCTACTAGTATATTATAGATGTTGTCCTATCTAGCCCGTTGTTTATACCAAAGCTCATGATCAGTGTGGCAATGCATATACATTGGAGCTCCCTACTGGTCCTAAACTGATAAGAACGTTTGCGACGTAATTTGCAAATAGTCCAGCTCTGGAAACCTTGCTGGGAGGTTAAGGAAATCCGGTAATAATCGACCTACGGGTGTGCCTGTTTGATGTCCTTTCGGAACATCTCGGCGTTCCATAGCAATGCGGGGATTGTTTTTGATTGAATAAAGTTTTCTAAGAATAAAAACAATAAATAACACAGACACTAGAAACCGGCACTAGCTGCCTTGAAATTTCATCTATGTTCCATTGGACTGAAAGGGTTGGAAGCTTGTTTTTTATGAGTGCACAAAACCCCTATGGCTAGTCGGCTGTCTGAGGCTCTTGTTTTAGCTTCCCGCAGGTAAGAGGTACCGGTGTTCGATAACAAAGATCCACAAAATATGGCAAAATATCCGTGAGTGTCTGAGCGCCCATACAATTTCACGGCCCCTGATATCAAATGCTTCTTGCCTGAGACGAGCATTATCATGTCGTTGTCGTGGGACATCATGGTTGAATCTCTTTATTGTTCTTGTCTGCCAGCCTCACTAGTTTTCGGTTCTCGCAGTCACCTTGACATTGTAACAGATCTGGACCATCAAATTTCCGATTTTTATGGACGCCTCGGAAGGGTTCTGATATGCCCGGTTGTCGGAGTTTCTGGACAGACCTTGGACCTCGCCGTCATAAAAATTTAATAATGTTGTTATTCCACTCTCCCCCATGATGCACCTTGCAAAACTACCGTATTAGTAGATCTGAGACAGCTATAAAACTTTCTACTACTCACAATCAACGGCACCCTGCCCCAGGGTAGACTGTGTAAGATACCACTGGCATACCGCCAGCCAAAAGGGGGTTCTGGAATACATTGTGAGGGGCACGCGAACTCCGCTCTTGCAATGCATGGGTGGCCCAGAATAAGCCCCACTCAGCTTACATCTAATGTTAATGGCAAAATTGTAGGTTTTGTTTTGCCGGTAATATAAAGCCCTCTGGCCGGTCTGTTGCTGAGCATTAACGTGCGCCCAGTCCTATTATTGCCCTAGTAAAAAACTCTTTTCCAGACGCTCTCAAGTGTAGCTGAGTCATTCTGAGCATCAAAAAATAAAAAGATAATAATATTATTATTAGGAAAAACCAATCATATGAGAGACATTCAGCCCTTGGGTCGAAAAAAAAAACCGGTTCTCGGGTGCCAAGCTTCAAGGGATCTGCCAGATTGTATGCAAAAAAGAAAAGGTGCATAAACGCTTTCCGAACCCTGGGCTGAGTGCCTCCATCATCAGCCCTGACGCCTCTTCAGCCCTTGAAATGCTCGCCGCACACCACACACAAAAGTAGCCACAATCTTCAAGTTCAAAGACATTGCCTCGTCGGCATCCTCTCGCTTCCCCTATTAATCCTGCTTACAGTCTTTCTCCCATTATTATACATCGTGGCATTCCTCCATCGCCCCTGTGTACACAATTCTTTCCGCTACACAGGACGGCTACACGTCCCTGGGGTTTCTCCCTATTTTAGGGTTTCTTTTAATAGAGGTACGATATGTTTTCTCTCCGGAGTTTTCAGGCCACGCTGTTCTCTCCGGGAACAACTCCCTCATTCTTGACCTTAACTGACTGGATCCGCCGATCGCAGTACTTACATCCGTACCGAACTAAACTATGGCCCGACCTCTCCGTCGCTCGAGTCCCATAACCTTAATATTAGCCCTAGTACTTTTCCTCGGATTTATAATTTTTCTCCTTTCACCATCGAATCCCGTGCCATCAATTCCACAGAGCAAGATTGCTTCGTCATCATCCACACGAACGTCACCGAACTCACCACCTCCGGTTATCCACTACTACCTTAACAACCTTACTACCTCCGACGATCCTATTGGTAACCGTGAAAAGGTTTTAGTTTTGACCCCTGTGGCTAGGTTTTATGATGAGTATTGGCAAAATATTTTGAAGCTTAACTACCCTCGCGACTTGATCGAGCTCGGCTTTATCGTCCCCAAGACCCGCGAGGGTAACGCAGCATTGGCGAAATTGGATGATGCGGTTCGCCGTGTACAAACCGGCTCAAAGAAGAACAGATTTTCGGGGGTGACTATTATTCGACAGGATTTCGACACACCGGTGCCCCAGAATGAGAAGGAGCGACATGCGCGAGCTGCCCAAAAGGAACGAAGAGGGGCCATGTCTCGTGCCAGGAATTCCTTGCTGTATACCACTTTAGGAACGGAGACAGCCTGGGTCTTGTGGCTAGATGCAGATATTGTTGAAACCCCGCACACCCTGATCCAAGACCTTGCATCACACGATAAGGCCGTAATTGTTCCCAACTGCTATCAAAAGTACACTGAGAAGGGCAAGGAGAAGGTTCGTCCGTACGATTTCAACTCGTGGCACGACTCGGAGACTGCCCTTGCGATGGCTGAGAAAATGGGTCCAGACGATATTATTCTCGAAGGTTATCATGAGATGGCAACTTACAGGTCTCTGATGGCATACGAGAGGACAGAGGGAGGCGATCCGCACCAGGTGACCGAGCTTGATGGTGTTGGCGGAACAGCGCTGCTGGTTAAGGCGGAGGTACACCGTGACGGTGCTATGTTCCCTCCATTCCCATTCTACAACCTTATTGAAACCGAAGGCTTTGCGAAGATGGCAAGAAGGCTCGGTCACCAACCTTACGGATTACCGAATTACCTGGTGAGTTCTGTGTATATCCAGTGTATTCGTAGGTACAATTCTAATTGAATCAGGTTTATCATTATAATGAGTAATTGGCGCAATCGGCCGCGTTTTCTTCTTTTCCGATGCATAGGCATTGATATGTTACTCGACTGGTTTTTGAGCGCATCTCCTTAGTTCGTTCTTTTTATTATTTTTTACGCTAGTTCCCTGCTCCCCCAAAATTCATCTCTGTTGGCTCTCTGGCCAATGTTTCCTTGGAATCCCTTTTTCCGACATCATTACGGTATTTGTTTTGAGGTTATATATGACGTCCTGTGTGAATAGAGGTTGGCTTTTTATTTATTTTTATTTTTTGGCTTTTTTGCTTCAAAAGGGAGGGGTAGACGGGTCGTTCTTGGAAGAAAGCATGGAGCTACGTCTTTACCACACATTATTCAATTCTGTGCTTTAGCTTGTCTTGTCGATTCTGCTTAGTGGTTCTATAATTGTGTATCTGACCACCATCTAATATCTTGAAGAGCTACCCTTTCAGGAGGAGCCTAAGCAGCCAATACTGCTACTCGAGTACCTGGAATGCTGGCCCTATCAATGAGGCACTTGGGTGTCTTCGCGACGGCAACTGTCCGTGTCTGGGACCAGCGAGGGGATTCTGGATATTGGTGGTTGTGATAGGAGGGTCTAAATTTACAGGGCTGCTGCACCTGCCGCACTGTCAAACTATACCACAATTGGCCAAGCCTCCACTAGCGGTTCAAAAGGGTCGGGTCGAGGACCCTGGTGAGAACTTTTAAAAAGGCTGTTCCTCAATACAGTCTTAGTTGAAGTTCGGCGCCTTCAAAGGGGGATTATGGAAATCTACCCGGCGCCCCTACCATATCCGCGAAGCAATCCATCCTAACCTTTACCCCCAGTCCTCTAGGCAGTCTTAAGCTGGCCTAGATATAGAATTTAATAGGTCTTGAATTATTTATCCTACCAGTACCAAAGTCATCTGGTGAGCCCTGAATTACAGCCTTATTACACATTATGTTCCAAAGAGCCAGCTTAGATGACCATAAGGGGGCGCGATTATTCCATCATTGGGCTTGTGATTGTTTACACTGCGCTCCTCAGGGGATTGCGGTCATTATTTTGAGTTCGTATCACACCATGTGACCTCAGCATACAGTGACCATTTTATCCTTTTCTACATACGCGCGCACGGTAACGAGTCTTAAGGGAGGAGGAACCCTGTGGTAAGGTGGTAAGGTGGAGGCCGAAAGATGAAGACATGACACGATGCCCCTTCTTCCCCTTTTTCTCTCTCCAATCTATATGAGGAATCAGGTACTAGGTCCGCTCCGCAAACGCTAACCTGGCACCACCCGTGGCCATGTTCTATGAGGGCTGGATGGCTGAATGCCGACTATCCTACTACCGGCTGTCCGCCAGTAGGCACGGATGCCGTCTGTCTTATTACCGGTTCAGAAAAAGTCGTCAGTCTGTCAGTTCGTTATCATTCTTTTTTCTTTAGACTCCACGGCAGAGATTCAGATTAGCCCTCTAGCCGAGAGAGGCGAAGCTCATAGCTAAAAGTAAGTGGGCTGTGGGAAATTGCGTTGGAGGTAAAAAAAACCCTTTGAGAAATTCCGGCACTGACGGCCCTTCCGAAATCGATAGTATTCATCCTCTTCTCTCAGGGCCCCGGACCGGCTCTCATGAAGAAACTCAACTCCGGGTCCCTAAAGGGGAGAGAGAAAGCACTTGGCCTCTTCTTTCCCAATATATGACAGAGCCAACACGAAAGAAGAGGAAAGACCCCCTATCCGTTTCTTCCTCTTTTTGGCAAGCCGCATCTCGGCGGAGTCTCCATAAAATTTCCGCCTATTTTTTCGTCCTTCAAATGCGCAAAAGAGCCCACGTGAAAAAAAATCCTGTCGAAACTAGGTAAAGTAGCCCGTCCGAGTGCGAATTGATGATCCTGGGTGTACATAAAGCTCGTCAGTTCCAGTAGCGAGAGACCTATCACTTTAGTATATCCCAATCTATTCTTTTAAGACTGCGGGATAGGAGGAGAAAGGAAGAAAGGGAAACTCACCAACTCTGCATTTTCACTTCTTTACTTGCTGAGGACTTTTTTTTCTAGGAAAAAAAAGGTTCCGCAAATGAAGCCAGCTCAGCATGCCCTTGCTCTGAGCGTTGTGGGTCTTTGCGGTAGGCTATCTTGAGAACTCTATCTGTCTGCTTGAAACAAACTGATGTCGATACATCATTTTTTTATTAGCGTACGCTTTACCACAGGTCCCATACTACGCTTCCAGATTTCCACAGCATCCCCAGAACTTGGGCCATGCAGGTGACTATCCAAAGTACTGGCAAGGGGAATACTACACTCCCGGGGGCAAGCATGAGGCTATGCACTACGAGCCAGCATCAGAGCCAGCGTCAGGGCACCCAGACTTTACAAAAACCAAGTACCCGGCGAAGGAAGCGATCAAGTGCTACAGTGGCGGGAACTTCCCCATCAAGTCGGTTGCGGAGGCTGCCAGCGATGCTATACCGAAGCCTAAGCTAGAGAACACTTCTTCGAATAATATCAAGATAACCAACGATACGCCGCTTGGCCCAGTCAATAACGACAAAAGTTACACTCGCATTACAAAGTCTTCGTCTCACGGCGGCCCTAAGCCTGCTCTTGCTGTCGCTGGGAAGGGGGTGGTAGAAGCCGACGACGCCGCAGAGTCCACCGCCTCGGAGGAGGACGTCTCCGACGACCTCTGGAATTCTTTCTCCTTTGGCGTTGTCAGCGACACCTTGAATTACCATGATCCCTACGAGGGGCGTAAGGGCGATTACAAGCGCAAAACCAACGCTATATCCAAAATAGAGAAGATGATGGGAAAGGAGTACTCATCAAAAGAGATCGCCGAAGCCTCCGGTACATCTACGCCCTCTAACTCCCGAGTCCGCCGCAGTGAGATCCCACACAAGCGCCCAATCATGCGCCACAAGCCCACGACTCACCAACAACTCACCTCCGTCAAAGAGGAGAAGGAGGAGAAGGAGGAGAGGAAGGAGGAGATGAAGGAGGAGGAGAGGAAGGAGGAGGAGAGGAAGGAGGAGGAGAGGAAGGAGGAGAGAGAGGAGAAGGAGGAGGAGAAGGAGGAGAAGATGGACAAGGAAGAGAAGGAGGACAAGAAGCTAGAGAAAGTCGTCAAAATGGACGGTAAGGCCCAAGTCGATTACGAGTACCCAAAGTACTACGAACCCGAGTACGACGAGGACCACATCCGCATCTTTGGCTATGACATCCGTGGCTACGACCTATCCACGCTTAAGCTCATAGATGCCTACGAACGGGAAGCTCGAGACGCAGGGAAATTCCGCCCCCTCATGTTCAACCCGCACATACCGGACCTGACCATGGATACCGACGGCAGCTGGAAAACCCCCATCGCCCACCAGTCACGGCTCACGAAGCGGGACTGGCCGGAGCATATCAAGGCGAAGGCAGAGAAGATGATGCACAGCGCAAAGGAGATGCAGGCAAAGGGTCAGCTCGTAATTGACAATGATCCCGCTTACCAGAATTCCCTTCGGGAGAAGAAGGCGCGGGAGAAGGAGGCACGGGAGAAGGAGTTGGCTGCTGCTCAGGCTGCGGCTGAAGCTGCGGAGGATGAAGAAGAGAACCTCTTCAACTTGATCCCACCAACCGGGAAGAGCAAGGGTTCTGTCGGGCCCAATCGCAAAGCTTATCCGGTCGACATGACCGACGATGTGGCGAACCCTCCGCCGCAGAATATTCAATCAGGCTCCAAAACTGCGAAGGTTCCGAAGCAGCCAGCTATTCAGGGACATTCGAAAAAGCTGGTGCATCCAGTGCACAAGCAGCCAAATCAGTCGAATGGTAATGCTACCGCACCTTGTAAGAATACTAATAGTGCTCCACAGAAACAGCAACACCCGCAGCCGCACAAAAAGAAGCGTCCGATGGGCAATTTCCCGAAGAAGGGCGGGGCCATGGCCAGGTTTAAGAAGAATCCTCTGAGGAAGCGCGATATTGCATATCCTGCTGGGCACGTATTCATCCGCTTGCTCGCCAGCCCATCGGTTCACAATATATCACTCGTTGTATACATGCTAACAGAAGTTTCCAACTAACACGACGGTACAGCCCAGAGTACCCCCCAGGAACCATGATCATCCGCAAGAAGAAGTTCGACAATGCGGGTAAGTGCGTGACAGTAGCCCAGCCCGTGGCCGTCGCCGCCCCAGCCGTCGAGGCGAAGACCTACGTAGAGCAGCTAGACGACGGACAGCCCCAAATCCGCTTTGGTGTGGCGCCTCAACCCATCGCGCCAGCCCACGTTCCCGCCCCCGCCCCACCCCCTGTAGTCCGAATCCTCAAGCAAGCTCCCGCTCCCTCTCCCGCTCCAGAAGTCATCATACAACAGGCGCCCGCTCCGGAGGCTCACCCAGTGACTGTCGTCAAAGCACCAGCACAACCGCGCGTCGTGGTCCATTACGTGCCAAAAGTTCCCGTCATCAAAGAAGTTGTTAAGAAACCTTGCGGGTGTGAGTCTTCCTCGTGCCCTTGCGAATACGCGACTGGCCCTGTTGCTACGTGCCCTTGCGGAAATCCCAATTGTGGGAAAGGAGATCTTGGGCCTGGGGGGTGTACTTGTGGTGCCCCAGGGTGTAATTGCAATGAGCGTGCGAGAGGTGCAAGAGGTTCTTCCACCTCTGAAACCGGTAATGGAGGCGATGGACACCCGCACAGACGCAAGGCCCCGTCGACGCCTGCTGAGCTGGAGGCATTCTGGAGGGAACAGGTCCCTGAAGCGTTCAGGAATTATTGAGTGTCTCTTGGGCGGTAGGGTGGGTGGGCAGTGGTGGTGGTGGTGGTGGTGGTGGTGGTGGTCTGGGGAGGGGGGGGTTGGTTGTATAAAGAGCCTTAGGGAAATCACGCTCGATATGAGCATTACACTCCTTTATATTTCTTATTCTTATTTTTTATTCTCCTTACACTCTTTACTTTCCTCAAATCAGATACTGTGTTTTTATAGACCCACTCTTCCCCCCTTCCCCCTCTTCCTTTTCTCTTCTCCCTCGCCCGCCTCCTCACTCACTCACTCGCCCTCTCACCCACCCTCACCTTCCCACCATTTCCTGCGCCCCTCCTTCCCTGCCCCTCCTCCCTCCTCCTCCCCTCTGCCACCTCTTCTTCTTTTTCCTTCTCACAAAGGATCACTCGTTTTTTTTGACACAAACTACTGATGAGACTTGGCCTACGGACCAGTCTTTACTCCATTCCTTACAAACACCGAGAAACAAAAGTAAACATGAATAAAAGAACCAAAAAAAAAAACAAGGGTTTTTTTTTTCTTTTTTTTTTCCCATTCATTTCATACTTCCTTCCAATTCGTCCTTCTAGCCAAGCCTGTTCTTACGATAGTACTGAATGAAGTATTTTCCGAAAAACAAAAGTTCGTAAAGTTAACCAGAGTGGGTGTGATCTGCTACCGGTACTATTATGATACGACTATGAATACCGTTGCTACGGCTAGACGATATATAAAACTACAGACAGGTACGATAACAAAAAGCTACCACCCATCACTAATCCCCGCCTCCTTCTCTTTCGCAACCCTTGCATCATTGCACTCCCACCACCACTTGTGCGTAAAGTCCTCGCTCTCGCGATCATCCCATGGCTTTGGACTGAGCACGTAATGCACGTTCTTAACCTCATCGTCGTTCCAAATCTCCTTGTGACACGAGCGTATGGTCTTGAGCGCATTGTAGATGTAGCTGAGCGGGACCCAGCGGCCGCGGAAGGTGTCGGAGAGGAGGCTCTGGTCGGCAAAGTCGTAGTTCTCGGTGGCATCGGGGGAGTCGAGGGTCTTGACGATCTGGTCGTAGAGCCTTCGCGAGGGCTGGACCACTTGGAGACCCCCGTTGCAGATGCCCAGGCCGATGGTGCTGGGTGCACCGGTCTCGAGGGCTTTTTCGGGAGTAGAGTGTTGGGAGGTGTAGGCACAGTTTGAGGGGATCCTAATTTAACTAGTTAGTTTGTTTGTGAGTGGTTATAGGAGAGGGGGGGCGCAGTATCATACCAATCCTTGGGATAATGAGCCTTCTTCAAAGGATTACACACGCACGCGTGAGACGCTGCAAATACCCTATCCCCCTCAACATCCAGCGCCAAGTCCATCAACTCGTCCATATTCTTGCGAAGAATCATGTCGCTATCCAATTGAACCACACGCTCGTACTCTACCAACGAGAATGGCTGTAGCTTGCCTACATTTCCCGCCCACACCCCACCCCACTCGCTCATTAACTTCTTCCTTCATCTCTCTCTCCATCTCTCCCTTCTGCAAGGAATTTGAAAAAAAGAACTTACTCCAACAATCATAAAACCTAACATCATTCTTATAATCCTTGTGCACACTGGGCAATAAATACTCTATCCGCTTAGTAGGGATATTCCGCAATTTGAGCGCTTCATGACCCTCCGGCTCAAGGGTGTCCGTGTACAGGACAACCAGGGGGTACTTTGACCCGACGGATTTCAAGGAGAAGTCAAGCGCTAGTAGGCCCGGAAGGTACTTGGTGTTTGTGAGGAGGGTTGTCCAGACTTATAATATAATAATTGTCAGCCTTGTATGATACTTTCCATTTTATCCTAGGAGAGAGCTGAAGAAGATGTATATGTATATACCCTTAGGTGTATTGACGGTAGTAGTCATTTCTTGCTATGTAAGATTGTATTGTATGATAGCGGGATAGAGTTTTTTGTATATAGATAGGGCAGAATAAGGAATTGGGATGAGGGGTTAGAGATTAGAGTACCGGTAAAGGGCGGAGGGCTGAAAGGAGGGCCGAAAGGAGGGCTTTTGTGTTGCTCGGGTTGTGCACACAAAATATTAGGGGTGGGGGTTTCTGATAGCGGGGCAGATAAATAAAACCTTGTCTGACAGACCCTTACGGTACGGTAGATCCCATGTGGTATGATGCGCTACTGCCGGTACTGTGTTGCATGCCCTAAGTGAGAGTGAGCCGCTACGAAGGAAGCGCATCTTCCTCCTTCCTTTCTTCTTGGATTAGCACATTGCTATGATAATAACTTCCACCTACCGATCCACTACCAGAAGCTACTCTCAGCCATCATGCCTTAGGCGGCCAGCGGAGGTCCAGCCTTGGTGAGGAAGATGCGGAAATTTTTCATCGGGTTATCGCACCCGTAGAGTAGGGCTTACCCAACTGCAAGGGGATCGGGGGAGGATGTCTGGATGGGAAATACGCGTGGGAATTGATGTTAGAGTGTGGGAAAGGTGTGTAGGTTTAAGTGTCTAGCAATGCGGCTATGCTTTTAGAAACTCTCGAGCGGACGGGTACCCAACACGATAGCTCTACCAAATCTCAAGACACTAGAATTTACCACATTCTAGAAGCATATTGCCGACGTGAACCAAATTACTCCCTCCCTTCCTCCCCCCAAATTCTACCATAAGCACATCCAACCCAACCCTCAACTCCAAAACAAGGTATCGTGTATTCATATTTGGTAACAAACGCCACTACAATACACCCCTCCGCCTCTCGCTCTCCCCCCTCAACTGCGCGGTCCCCTCCCTCCCCTCCCCTCCCCTACCCAAGCGTCGGCGGCTTCCCAGCATGTAGCACACTCCAAACTCTCACCAAGCTCTCATACCCAACCGTATCCCCAGCCCGGAGAACCGCCGCTGCATCGACATTAAGTGGAGAATCCCACTCGGGGCTGGCAAGTAACTGCTGCACCGACGTCAATGTCGTCGAGATCGAGCACACCGCGGACCAATTATTCTTAAGCAAATCTAGACAAATCTCCCCCGTCTATCTCCCCAACACCGTCATCAGTAACAACATTCCCGCAAGCAGAAGGCGAAGTAAGGGTGACCTTAAGGTGGACATTCGGATGACAAATGCTCGTCACAAACTTCATCTCGGGGGCTTTATGTGGGTAGTTTTCCGGAATCTTGATGTCGATCTTCCAGCGGCCACCCTCGTACGCGGTTCCTTCTGCACCTTTTAGCACCGCGGTCCAGTGAAATAGGTCATCTTCCGAGACGGGACCGAGGGATTCCAGCGCGGGATTGGGCTCTTTGCGATAGTTTGCGAGCTCGTTCATGATGCGGGTTGTCGGACTTAGGGAGGAGGAAGATGAAGACGCCATGATTACGGTGAAGAGCTGTGGAAGTGGAGCTTTTGGTGGGATTGAAGTCGTAGGTTGTGGCTGCGGTTCGCTGTTATGGTGAGAGTTAGGGAAAAAAGTGTATGTGTTTGTTTGGGATGGGAGCTGGCTGGAAGTATGTGGGTGAGTTGGCCAAGCTTTCGGCTATTGGTGGGAGCCGCATATCGGAGTAAAGCATCAGAAATTCATATGCATTTCACTGGCTACCAATTATCCATGGATTTATTATAGAAGTTCAACCTCCCTCGCACTTCATTCTATGACGTAGCAACCGGGCATTGTAAAAGGAAAAAAAGGGGAGATCGCTATTTTTTGTAGACAATTATGTACCCGAAGAGAAGCATCCGCAGCCTCAATCTGCCCCGCTGGGAACAAAATAAAAAGAAGGGAATCACCCACAGGACCTACCCCGACCGAAATCTAGTAGGCTCCTCAATTATTCCCCTTCCTCCCCTTAAGTCCTCAACCCAAGCAAGATATTCGACCCAGTCCCTCCACTCCCACCCTCACCACCACCCCTCCCACCAGGCAAGTACGTAACATTCGGATTATTGGCCAAGGTCTGCGCAACCTCCTTCGCGGCCTCAATCCTACGAATAAAGATCAACCCATCACCAGCCTTATCCACAGCTCTGGAGATGGTCTCGGCACTCTCGGCTTCTCCTTCGGCACGGATGACATTTGCCTGACGTTCCTGCTCGGCCTTCTCGACGATGAACCTGGCCCTCTCGGCGTCCTGCTGCGCGATCTGCTTCTGCTCGACAGCACGGGTGAATTCACGGCCGAAGGTCATGTGCGTGATAGAGACGTCCTCGAGCGCGATGTTGAATTCCTGCGCTCGCTTGAGGAGGTCGGCACGGATGCGATTGGAGACTTGCTCGCGCTGGGTGATAAGCTCCGCAGCATCGAATTGGGCCACGATGGACTTTAGGACTTCGTTGCCGATGGAGGGGAGGACACGTTCATCGTAGTCTTGACCGAGGGACTATAATAATCCAATTTTATTAGAGTTTGATAGAAGAGGAATTGAGGAGGAGGGGAGGAAGGGAAAGAGCAAACCTGGTAGATCTTAGGCAAAGCCTGCACTTCAGGCCTATGCAAAACCCTCAATGTCAAAGATACCATCTGGAGATCTTTACTCCCGGTAGTGGTAGAGATATTCCTAGGCTTTGTACGAACATCGTAGATAATGGCCTTCTGCAACCAAGGCACCAAGAAATGAGTCCCCTCATTGACGACCTGTTCCCCATATCAGCAACCTTTATCCCATCTCCAACATCCTTCAAAACCAGCAAACAAACCTTCTCCTTTACCCCCGTCCACCTATCAAAAATAACAGCTCGAGTTCCACCCTTGACGTCATATATGCTCAATTGAAAAAGCGAAACTCCGACAGCAGCGGGAATCGCCAGGCGGGAGATGATATTGAGAGCTCTAGACATGTCTTTCAATTAGCGTTGGTAGTTATGAAGCAACAGGAAGAACAAGAGAGGAAGAGAGGGAGGCGTGTGAAATTCTAGGACAGGGCCCAAACAAATAGTGGGGCGGATGGACGGTGGGTTACCGGCTTAGTCATGACTGCAGACTGCAAACAAAAGAAGAAAAGAAACAGGCTCCGGGTCGCTTCGACTTCCATCGTTCCATCCAATCCAACCCCACACCATCAGAGGCTCAATCTCTACATCATCACTAAAAACTCTCCACCTCTATCTACTCAACTCATCCAAACAACAAAAACAATGGGTGGTGGCGGCGAAAAGGTTCCTGGACAGTATGTTTTCCCTCCTTCCTCCCCTCTCTTCTACCCCACACAAAACACCAACTGACAACGATGATTTCGAAAACAGATACATGGGCTGGTGGGGCAGTTTCGGCTCCCCTCCACAGAAGGGAATCACGACCTACACGCTCTCGGCGAATCGTCAGCGTCCGCTAGCTGGTACCATGCATGCGGCCGTCTTCAATTCCTGGCGCAGGTTCAAGGGTCAGGTACTGTACGTTGCGCCGCCATTCGTTGTTGCGTACTTGGTTATGGACTGGGCCGTTAAGGAGTATGTACCTTTCTTTTCCTGATAGAGTTGGATGGGATGGCCTGATTCAGTGATGATTTTAGGAATCACTTCTTGAATAGTAAAGAGGGACGTAGGCTTCATGGGGCCGAGGAGGATTAAAAGGAGGGTTGATGGATCGATCGACGGGCGGATGGTTAGGTGGGTGGATTTGCCCTGGGAGGGTTCTTGGGGGTGTTTGCGGTTACATCAGATATCCCGAGAAAATCCAGCTTGCACAGAATTGAGAACCAACATCTTTGTTTTTTCGTATCAGTTGGTTTGATATTGAAGCCCTACATTACCACTTCGCCATGGCAATACGTAGACTCGTGGCTTGTTATCAACGCGCACGGGTGAATTGTGCGGGCGAAGGGATGATTGATGGGTATTAATAACGATACGTTGAAAATAAAATAAAACCGGTACACACCAATGTGAAACAAAATCTGTTAACCTAGCTTATGGTTATAGAGAGCAATACTACTAATAAGACCAAACAAGGGAGGAGGAAAACTAGATGTTGCTGAAATAACCCCTCAGGCCCATCCCACCATCACCAATCAAATTTCAATGCAATACCTAACTTAGTGGTTTCCTATGATAGCATAATATATGCCTATCCCTAAATACTAGTCCTCCTCCCCCAACCAGGGAAACACTTAAAAACAAAGAGCAATCATATTGCTTGCAGTAACCATGAATCCCCCGACCTCTCGTGCCCCTCCTCGCCTCATCAATAAGCCCCGTAGCCTCCTCTATCGACATTCCGCTAGCCCCAGTAAACTACGCCATCCCAAACACCTAGAAGGAATTCCGAGGGTTCAGCAAGATAAACCTGCCTACCTTCTTCCCTCAACCCAGGATCGGCAGGTCAGACACCAGCAGGTAGCTTGTAAACGTTGTGGCCGATATCCGTGAATCTAGTCTCTTTGATGAACAGCTCGATGCGGAGCTGGTGGTCGCCGCTTTGTCCCTCAGGTCGTGGTACCTGTAGATTCCATGCAACCCTTTGGGCGTGCTGTCGTCGCTGTACCATTTCATCCCGTACTCCGCTACCCCGAGGTATCTGCCCGGTTTGATGGGTTTGTAGGCCCCAAGGATGAGCTCCCTCCAATCGCTAACTACGCCGGCCAGGCGGCGGATGTGGACGAAATCGAATGAACCTCTCTTTCCAGGTCCAGGACTTTTCTGCATCGTCGATCCCAAAGCTCACATTTCGTGGCACCCTAAAAGCAAGAGGGAGGGGGGTTGTTAGTTTCACTAGTCTATCGCGAATCGGTGTATCTAATATGAGATTACTCACAAACTTAGCTAGACGGGTTCTCAGATCCGTACCAACCATCACTGCAAAAGGTACTTCCTAGTTCACATTATAAGTATATCTGATTATGCAAAGTGAATGAGAGGAGAATCACTCTGCCATATCGACGGCCTAGATTCCTGTGCCAGCTCCTATGCCGAGAATTTACTATGGCTTGAGACCGATTGAGCCCAAATGCAACTTCCCATCCAGTAAAAGATGATCTGTATGGTGCAAGATATTTTGTCCGTTTCCGACCGCCAGTCCCTAGGTGATCCAGTGGTGGGCGAAATAATGATTGAGACACCAACTCTTCTTGGAGTACCTATATCCTTTTTCAAACGGGGTTAGCGTTTTTCCCAATTCGAATCAACAGGAAACATACCTCCCCATCACTACGGCCAACGTCAGTTTTCCTCCGCCATGCCTTATCTCAGAATACCCTAGGTAAACTCTCCCCCCTCCCTTATATCCACAATGCCCATTCTCGGAATATAGCTATCAATGTGCGGTATGTATCACACCCAGAAAACCCCAACACAAAACCCATACTCATAGATCGAACATTCACTCCTCTCCAAACCCAAAGCCCTCAACAAGTTATAATTCACCAGGAAACCTCTAGACAGATGGACAGCCAACGAGGCTATGGCATAGCTCGACCCAGATTGTTCCCCCTAGTCCAGAGGTCAGCCCCACACTCCGGCATAGCATCGTACCCTCACTCATCGAAACTAAACTTACCTCAAAATCAGGGTCATAGCGATTGTATCGACTCACCAGACATTGTGTTTTTCCAGTCGTTTTGCGCATAGACTTGAAGTTAGTATAGTTTGTATTCGACAGGTCTCCCGACAAATGACAGAAATGCCTGTGAGGAGCCTCCCGAAGTGCGTATATAACCCAATACTCAATCCTTGCTCAAGATGGGTCGACCTAGACCCGCTTCGTTGTTCCTGATACATAATTTATGTGTAAAAGACTACACTGCTCTGGGCTAGCTAGTTTCAAGGAGAGCGGTGTTTTGTAGCCGTTGTCCCCAGGCCATGTCACATGCCCAAACGAAAGAAATGTTACTTTGCAAAGAACACCTAGGGGCGTGCTGATTAGTTGGATTTGTCACTAATTTCTTGACAATGGTTTCCCACTGTGCTGAGGGCGAGGAAAAGGTAATTGGCTATGAACTCGACCTTGTTCCAATAACTGATACGCATCCAGATATCCAAGTGTATGCTACTGAAGTGGAAGTGTCGTGGGCACTCGAATGTCACTAGTTCAAAATTACACATCAAACATGGCCATTCGAACGGGACTGCAGGGTGAACTACTTCCGTTTCTAGAATCAGCTATTACTGTACTTGCAGTGATGATATTGCCGCTCCGAGAACTAGTCCTTGTTACCTGCTCAAGCACCTCAGATGGGCAATTGCTCCAGAAGTTCAAGGGTCAATTTCCAAAGGCGACTTTAAAGACGTGAGCCAATCTTATCCCAAAAATCCCTCCCAGCCTCAACTACTGCACAGCCGTTCTCGACCTCGAGCACTTCTCCGAATTTCATAGTGCTTAATCCGGAAGATAAAAATATTTTGATCCCATCCGCCTTGCCACCCCCCAAGCGGTGGAACTTAACCTCGGTTCTTCACGGATCGCGGCCACCTATACCAGCAGCGCAACATCACCATTGCTATTCTTTGTGATAGCCCCTTGGCGATAACCACGCCTCCCAGCATCCTACCGCCGCAGATGCCAAAACTAATGATGAAGGCAATTTTCAATAACGGAAATAAACACTGGTTCGCTGCTAGCTAGTTGGAAGTGCTGTTCCTTTACACGCATGGACCGGAGGACGGAAACATATCTAGAGGAGCGGGTGAAAGAGGGTTCACGAGACACCTTGAGTTGATTTTGCAATAGTAAGGGGGGACTTTTTGTGTTCTTCGCACCACGACCACCGTCGATCACGGAATACGCCTGCACGGCCCGGACTATAAATGACTGTACTTGTATCAGGTGTAAAGTATCTGAAAATGAGACAGGTTTCTCTACGTTGGTTGGGCGGTTGTGTAGCAATAGCAGTATTTTCAGATGCTTATTGCCAGATACAAGTACTGAGGTTGCCTCCCCCCGGGCCGGAAGCCGTTTTTGAATCTACCTAACAGCTCCCGAGGCTCTCGTCTATCTAGCCCCGTCGGATAAGTCGTACAATCCGAACACACCAGATACCAAAATTCCAATCGAGCAGTGGACTGAGGTCACTACAATCACTCGATCTCACTCAAAATGTGAACGGTAGCATAAGCAGAGTCTAGGGCTAATATTCCAAGAACCTAGTGCTGTTGAACCACATTTATTATACCACGGGTGTGTAAAAAAAATATCAGCGGGCTACCCACAACATACGCGATTCAAATAACCCCTGAACTAAATTCATGCCTCATGTCAATGCTAATACTTGTAGTATCCTCTCCTCTCCGCACCATCTTCCCACCCGGCCAATCATTGGCTCTATGCAACAGGGAAAACCTCCAGGGTAATCCAGACCCCTCTGCAGTATTTCACCACACAATGTGGTACTAGGACAACTAGATCGCACTAAGACAATACCAATTTATATAGTGGTAATGAACTTGCTCTTTCCAGGCACCTGACAGCAGCCATCACAGCCATGCTACATGATATAGACAGCATGGGCCAGAGCTCATCTTCAGCTTCCTAAAGAACACCGACACCAGAACATAAATTGCGCTGCGTATACTTTCAGTTTAATTATTCGCGAGAGCGATATCATAATCAATAACAGTTGCCCTCAGGTTCTATGCAGGCTCGAAACTTAAGGGAGCCTGCCACTTTAAGCCAAGTTGTTACGCTCGCCTCTCACCCACTGCAGTGAAGTGCCGAAAAATGCGCCCTACCGTACCAAGCAGAAAACTCACACATTCTGCACATGCTTTCAGAACCGGCGACACCAGCCAAACAGCCATTGTCGAGCCAATTCCGCTCAGGTTATCATGGTTTCTCCTAGCTAATTAAGAGCTATCAAGATGTTACCCCACGATCCATGGACTACCTAGGAATTCATCTTTGGTGCCTTCTTCGGACGCGGTTCAGATGCTCATGGGCTAATAACTTGGGCACGCAGATTGCTCCCCTTTTCTCTGGATGCTCAGGACTTCCCAGTGATCGGAGGAAAGGGTAGACTTACTCAAAGACTACTTGGAATCTCACATCTTTTGAGCTATAATAGAGCTGTGTTCTATTGTAAATGAAGGGCCGAAAGATAACTTACATTTTTGTTACTCGTCCACCCAAAAAGAATTATCCCGCTGTAGACACAGAGAGTCACTCGACGCACCAATGTCCTCCTCTGAGATACTGTACCTCTCTGGAGAGGTGCTTCATTTCATCTATTGGCACCTGGGCTTGCATTTTGGTAAAGTCTCTAGAGTCCTTTGCTCGACCCAGCAGACAGTCATCCGTCCCCCCTCAAAAAAACAAAAACACCAAGTCCGCTAAAGCATCTCTTCTCATATTCCATATTCAATAGAATGGTATCTCACAATCTGAGGTAAGCAGGCAAGGGGCACTCGCACAGTCCCTGCTTCACCCCTCTCTCCCCCGCTTGCGTTTTATCTTTGCGCAAGCCTAAACACAACCTTATTTACTCGCGACAGGCAAGAAGCACCGATACCCGAAAACAGGGATTCACAAAATACATGGCAAAAAGTCTGTGCGCAGTTGAGCGCCCATACCTCCTTTCGAAAAACTTTCTTCCCTACTACAAGTATCCACATCTAGGCCCTGAGCAGTCAACCATCTTGAACAAAAGTATATCAGAAGAGAAAAGAACAGAAATTTTATGTGGGGATTCGTTGAAGCTAGCAAGGTTATTGGAACGACTCCTGGCCAATTATCCCCTCTAAGTTAGATCCTAAGTTAAATGGGTTGTCAAAATCTCGCGGAGGAAAAAGAAAAGAAAGACGCTATTGGTAGAAGTAAGAACATCTCAAACATTGAGTATTGAGTTCTCATAGGGTGTCAACATCCTTTGTGATTAGAAGTTAAATATTACATTTGTACTTGTACTGACAGAAGAAGGCATACTGGTATGCACCGCAAATTTTAGAGCATCCCGTCTCATTAAAACAAAATCCCCCAGTACGCAATTGCTTGACATCTGGAGACCAGGAAACAAGGATATTTGCATTAGCTCCGCTTAACCAACCATCCTATGACTCTCGCCCAGCCAGGCACTTTTCTGTTACGCGTACTGGCAGGGAAGTATTGTAGTTCTAAGCTAAATACCGGCATTGCCCCTGCCAGTAAAGACTCGGGCGTTCGAGCCAACAGACATAAGTGTAACACAGTGCCGTACCGGTATTTGCTCTCGCGATTCGTTACTTTCGTCACCCAGGATAGGTTTGGTTTGACAAGTTAACAGAATTGTACATGCCAGTTAATAAGATCCAACACATCCTGAAAGCTGAGCTTATACCGTACTGTGGCAGGAAAGCACTACCCTTCTCAAGACATTTCGTCTCTAAATCCTAATATTAGAGGCGTCCCGGAGATAGCTAATCGCAAGAGCAAATACGGTGCTGTGGTTGCATTCGGGTTACAGTATAATACAAGTACTTGTCCCAGGCTATTGGTGCCCGAAAACAGGGATTCGCAAAATATATGGCAAAACATCTGCGCGTGTCTGAGCGCCCATACAAAATGTGCCCCTCCTATTTCCGGTACAAGTACTAATAGCCTAGGACAAGCACGGGACTATTGGAATTGGGGGCTTTAATACAGTAGACCAAGCTATGATACGAGTACCTGGTGCAACCCCACCCCTACCCCAGCTCTCAAGGGCCGAAGCAGAGGAAAGAAGCCATACCTAACTAAGAGTTCAGCGCTCCCAGTCGTCCAGCCCTTGCTCTTGACCGGGCAATGCTAGGGCTATCCGGATGAAGCCTATATGTCTTCTTGCTATGTTTTAACCTACTACAGTACGAGTACCAGTGTTTGTGTACTGGGGGCATTGGTCAATTCTGGTCGGCCACAGTCGGCAGCCTTCCACCCCGTCTTGGAAGGACTGGACAACCTGGGGCACCTGCTACAAAATATATGACCCTTTCGTAGCCACATACCGGCAGTCGGCGCCCAGTTACACACTGGGCATACGAGCACATGAGAAATGGTGAAGTGGGGGGACCCACCTGCCTCCCGTCCCGAACACAACGCTACCAGCCCTCCGAGAACCCACATCCAAGTCCGAGCCCAACAGCATAAGCAATGCAACGCCCGTCCGATCATTCGCAAGCGAACTTTTCCTAGCTACCGAGACACATAGGCGCTAGGGCTCTGCAAGTACTAGGGGTAGGGGGGAAGTATTAGGACAAGCAGGGGTAGCAAAGGCCTGTGCATATACCTTAATAGGAGTGTGAAAGAATCAAAAGAGTAGGATAACTACTAATTCGAGTAACTCCACTACCCCCCTGCATGTCCCAATATTTTCCCCCTCACCCGAGTACCGTAATGCGGTACTTGCTTCAATACGATGCTCTTCTCAAGTACCAGTATTGCTACTCCAGGTGACATGATAATGTGTGCCACCGAATCCAGAAAATTCGCCGTGCTTGTAACTTGCCCGTGAGCTCCCATGCATGATATTATCGATATCTTTAGCGGGTTTGTCACCAAATACCAATACTCGAGTGCTCGAGTACTCGTAATGTCCTGACGTTTGTGAACACGACCACTATTGCATGATGCCAAGATCCAGGCAAAAAAGCTGAATTTTGGCGGTATGCAATAGCAGTTGTGTTCATAAACGTCAGGACATTACGAGTACAGCCTACGGGAATTCCTGCCTTCAGCCAATCATAATCGGAGACGAAGCCGGATGGGGGGCTCAAGGCAGGATTTGCCCGTGAGATGGGTTTCCTCGCTTACTCAAACGCGCTGACACTTGGGGATCCTGCTTGCTCCGCTAATTAAACGTTAAATTCGCAATACGAATACCGGTATCCATAATTGATTACCGGTATGGTACGATAATAACAATCACTGCCGGTACCAAACAGAGAGTAAAGGCCATTATAACTCGTATTCCGAGAGTCGTTGATAACGTTGCCCGATTCTCTAAACACCGGTCTCCAGAAGATAACCGCCGCCAAAACAAAAACAGATCCTCCTGAAGGACTGGTATCAGTATCAAATTCTCAAAACAACTATTAGAAGAATCATCCAGACACTGCAAAGCCAGCAAGCCAGCTTCACTCGTCGAGGAAACCCTCAGCGAGGTCCGCATCGGTGACCCGTAGCAAAGGCCATGCCTGTTTCCTGCGAACTTGTAGCTTTTATCCAAGGGGTCCACAGAACAATCCCTAAAGCACGAATGAGGTGCGTTTCTTGCTCGAGTCGTGCACAGTATCAGCATAGTGCAAACACCCCAGCAAAGATTCAAGCCCCAATATGCCCTAACGGTTTATGTGCTGTACGGGACACTATTTTTCTCGGGCAAGAAGTATGATACCCGAACACGGGAGGAGGTATCGCACACGAGTGCTCGAGCAAACCCCACGCCGAGGAAAGGCGAAATACCCGAAATATTCCTTTTTCCCCCTCTCAAGGTCCGGGTGCCGGTACTTCTTGCCTAAGACGAGCGCTCGTACTTCTTTGCCCAATGAGAGTACCGTACCAGTACTGCAGAGGATGTTTCGCATACCGCAAAAACAGGAATACTTGAGAGTGAGGCTAGGACGCCGAGAACTTCCCCCCTTTGGATTAAGGGGAGAGAAAACAGTGGAAGATGTTCCTCTTTCAACCCTCAGTTGAGACAAGTTAAAAATAAAAAAAATACAGCAAACTTCACCGAAAGAGGCAACCCCAACGTCCCAGCGATTTGTCAATTATTTCAGCTTTTACGGTACAATGTCCGTACTCTAGGCCTGATTCCTGCTCGAGCACTACCGGTATTGTCGATACCTCGACACCCATTTCCGTGTGAGTACCGTACCGACTCCGGGACTTCGACTGGGGAAGCCCCGGGAGTCGAAGCAATTACCAGGAGTAGAAGCTTCAGAGCAGCAAGGTAAAGCTAGGTAAAGTATCCTAGCACCTTATACTCGAGTAATAGAGTTTGAAAGAAAGAAAGATGTTGCCCAAGGTGGACCACACAGCGACGATAGAGTGAAGAAAGGGGTTGGATGCAATTCCGCTTCTGGCGCAGACGTGATACTTCTCGTTTAATTAGTTACACAGATGTTCGCTCTTGTGTGGTAACAGAGTTTGATGGCTACACTATCGTTTGTCGGTTATGATTGCCGGTCTTGCTCGTCGTAGTGATGCACTACGGATCCCACAAGTACCGGTACGAGTACTCGAGTACAATTGCAAACTATAGAATGAACCAAAAACTCGCTGGTATCGCCGCTTATGCTAATGATTGATACCTTTAGATGTGCCGGCAGCACGAGTGTTGCAGTGCAAGCTACAGCGCCTTCCTGAATGACGGATCTCCAAGAATTCAGATTCGTAGGGGGATAATAGGGAGGTTCTGCCGGGTGCGCACCTCAGACACGAGAATGACGATAGGAAATCACGTGACTTTTTTGCCTTACCTTTCCAGGCTCCTTCTAGCTTATCTTGCACGGCTTAAACATAACATTACCATCTGAACTACCGTAGAAGCGCACTGAACTGATCTTCCATACTCTAGCTCAATCTCTCATATCCAATCTTTCCTCCCTGGTGTTCTTCGAGGATACACGTCAGACTACAGAGTAAGGCTGGAAGCGCTTTGTGCTTTTATTGTCACCAGAGGGCGATGGAATTTGAGATTTTTGTTGCATTTAGGCCAGCGGTATGATAGTAGTATTAGAGGAGGCGCTTATAAGTTGTATGATATCATTCAGGGTGTTCATAATAAATACTGTTTGCAAGAGACGGCTCATGCACTAGTAGTACGGTACGAGTGCTTGTAAACATCTATGGCGCAAAAGTCAGCGTGCATTAAAAAAAACCCCCCACTAGCCACTTCTGCCACCCTGTTGCTATGGAAACATCGTGCCCCATCCTAGTGAACCTCCCCACCGTAGACTAATGTCCAACCCTAGCAACATCCTCCAAACAATCACTCCCCATCACTCGCCCCATACTACACCCTTCACGAAGGGCAAGCCAAAACCCCACCCCTGACATATGCGCGCCCCTGCACCGAACCCTACCCCTCCAACCTCCTCCAAAAAAAACCCCTGCCCCTGTCTCCCTACCTCCAATATTCGCAAACAAAAACAAAACCCACAACTCCGCATCACACGATGTCATTACTTGACAGATTCAAAAGTATCCGGAAATCTTGGCATCATCTCTCACATTTTGCCTGGACACTTGGCGCCAAGATTTCCGGATACTTTTTTTATTTTTATCATAACTTTCGGTATTTATTAGCTAACTACCAGCTATCTAATACACTATAGGGCTTTCTGTAGCATTTAGTCTGTCTGCCCTCATCCAACTTCCTACCCACCCTTCCTCACTCTTCGTCTTCCCAATCTAGGGACGCCAGATCTATCCCCAACGCTGCTAACGCCTCTTCCTTTGTTGCTCAAGCCCCTTGCTTCTTCCCCTCATGTGTAACAGTTGCAATGGCTGCTACCCACAGGGGAAAGAGAGGACCCACCGGCTTATTAGAAAACCATTCGCTTCCATCATTCCCTTTTCCCACTTTGCTCGTGAAGGTCACCCCATCTTCACCTCCTTTCGGAACTCCATCCTTATTCTTCATATTTTTAACATACACCATACGAGCCGTAAGCTCATCCTCCTCCCTCTTCTTCTGTAAAAACTCCGACCAGTGCGTCTTCACCTCCTTCCTCGTCCCATTTCCACCCAACATTCTCATCTCCTTTACCTCCTTCCCAATCTCCGCAACAGTTTTGAAAATGCCATCCACACTACTATTGACTTTTCTCAAAGCCGTCCCTTCACTCCCTGTTACCCTGTCCAACTGCTCCGACACCCATATCCAACCCTTCTTAACCCCTATCGGCTGCACCGTCTCACACCTTTTAACCGAGTGCCATCTTCCCCTCAGCCACAAGCCTTTCTTCAGCAGTACATCAGCCTCCGCCATGTTAGGCATACCAAGAATGCCAACCCATAAGGCTCACGCACAGACCCCTGCGTACCAATCAGTACGAAAACTACAAAAGATACATCTCAGTCTAGCTTAAGATGATAGTCACGTGCCTCCGACTATAAGGTCACGTGTTCGATTCACAGCCGCGTCATAGTTATTATTAGTTAAAATATAATTATGCGACAAGTCATAAATCACAGCGATAATAGCGCAAAGACATCTGAGAGATTTAAGTGTGCGTTCCCGTTTTAGGATGCCCAGAGGGTAGGAACGAGAGTTCTCTAAGATGACGGACAGAATCAGAATAAACAGGCCGGCCCACTTAAGTAAAAATATCATATGACGATACCAGAAGACACATAGTGGAGACCTCCGGGCCCGCTCAGAACCAGTCAGTACGAACATAAGGTAGTGAGCACAAATTGCTATTTCAAGCGATTGCTACCACAGGTCAGTTCGGAAGCCTGATGGGCAGACAGTGATGGACTCTTGCGCATTGAATGGCCTGATGCCCTTGAAGTTGGCCACTTCATATACGGTTCGGTGAAGAGATATTATTACGTTGGCATTAGTCGGCTACGTGTACTCTAGACTAACCTATTATTCACGGGACTGACATACCCTCACGATAATATGGTAGTCTACGTCTTCATAATGTGAGCATAGAGTCGAACAGTTGTTACTAGTAGGGTCAAGAGGTGTTCACACTTAAGAGTTTAGGGAACTTTGTTCGGTCGATACTTAGTTAGTATGGTTAGGACATGTAGCCTGCAAACACTCAGATGCGGAATATAAATATTGAAGTGCCTCCCACGCTTAAAACAGAATCATCAAGCACCGGAGAAGAGATCTTATCAATATAATAAGTTACCATTATTATTCTCCTCATTATCTTCATACTACGCAAGTAACTTAGTTACACTTTACTACGAGCCTTCCTAGACAAGATTCTCCATCTATAGAACCACTCGAGCATAAGGCCTAGTCCAGTATTATAAGTTACCTTACCGGCTACCCCAAACATGCCACACCTCTGACAAACGCCACCACCGTAGAACCCATGCGCCCCATCTTCTCCCTCCTCTTCCTCTCCTTTTCATCCACCAACTATCTCGCACCCTCAGCTAAAATAAATACCACCTCTTCCAATGCAGCCAACACACCACCAATCACAATTTCCCACAACACACCCCCCAACTTCAATCCCACCACCACGCCTTTGCCCCTCACTCACTCAGGGTCAAACAGGATCCCCCCATACCCCAACTTCCTCTTCTTGCCCTCTACTACCTCCTCTACCATATCCTTTATCCCCCTCTTGCCACTAGTCAGTGTCCACGGTCTCACTTCCCTCACTATCGCTGGTTTCCTCGGCGTAAACGGCGTTGCAACTCCTACACTCTCTTTCACCTTGGCCCTTTGGGCCTCCGCTAGCTTTAATTCCGCCGCCGTTAGCTTATCTCTAAGAAGGAATACTTCCCTCTTAAGACTTTTGAGTGTGTTATCCAAATCCATGAAGTATATTCGACGTGGACGGAAGATGCTGTGATTGGCGTAAAACCCCATCTAGGGTTTGTGCGACAAGTAATAAAAACTTTTGGTGTGGTTGTGACGGTCACGGTGCTTGTTCCGGATACTTTTGAATCTGTCAAGTATATATCATACCTACTATCTTTGATTCCCACAGGGGTGATCGCGAATGACTACCATGCTACAAATAATAAACATTCTAATGATTGCATAGAGTGCTAGTATCGAACTTTCCGCAAACGCACTGCAATATACGGTATTACGGTAGTGCACTTCATCGCTTTCCTGCCTCATTCTTCGAAAACGATTTCGGTCAAATCTAGGCCACCGCAGTAAACGAGTGGCACTGTAATCCTAGAAACGCTAGAACAGCAGACGACAGCTGAAACAGCTTGCAAGAGGTGACCTTTTTCTTTTCTTTTTCCAGCCTCGGTTCTGCTCTGCGGTTCTAACCACAGTTCGGCCGTGGAGATGAAGGTTTCCCCCCACTCTAACCCCCACTACAAGCAACAGCCACCGCTCGTCAGGGGAGAAAATTACGGATGCTCGAGTTGGGACACACACGGGAGTCCCGGGAGGAAGCTTTTTCCTTGTACGATGGCGGAAGGTTTGTGCTGTGTGGTATGCAGGTCCTGTTTGGGTTTGTCATATCTGGAACCCTTCGCCTTGGTATCATACGGTAATGGTGAGCTTGTTACGTTACCGGCAGATTATGGTGGCAGGATTGATACTTGAGCAATGGGATTTCGGTTTGGCTCAATGCGCGCGCTTCCATCTCCTCGATAGGTTGATTGATTGACCGGGAGCTCCCAGTAGGAATGACACGTTAGCAGTGAGAGGAGTTTGGCGGGGGAGGAGATGGTGATTTCCGCAGGCGATTACAAATCGGTAAATAGTTCCCGGTGAGATGAGACAGTGATCTCGGATACGAGCGAGTTAGTGGGAAGAAGGCAGGAAAAAGGACGGGATGAAGGAAGGAATATTCTATTCTTGAGAGGGGGAAATATTGAGTGAGAAAGCGAACAAATGTAATCGTCGAAGGGTAAGTTCTTCATCGACTGTACTTCAGACCTGTAGCCTCAGCTCGCACTGTTGGGTGTTGTTCGCTCTAACTTAACTGCTCTTGAGTGTGGTTAGTGCTATTACAACATCTAGGCCACAGGCTCGTCATTCGCACTCATCCCGCCTGGAAAACCTGAAGGGCAAGGATGAAGCTCCGATGGTGCGATATGGACGGAGTAAACCTCCCAGGCAACACTCGAACAGGGCAGGCAGAACCCCACCCACCCACACTCCCCAAACAACAAGACAAAATCACTGAAGCCTCAAAAATCCTACAATAGATTCACCCCTTCCCGCTTACCCAATTCTCTCCCATCCCCTAGCCTCGTGTGGTCCATGGAAAAGAAAAGAAAAGAAAAAAGAGAAACACCAATCAATAGCTGATACCGGTAGCACTCTATAGAGTGGGGGGAAGAAACGTTTCAATCAATGAACCAACCAAGGACCTGCTCAACTGCACTGCTGCAAGTGGAACTTCCAAGGGTTTTATCCCCCACGTCACACAGGACAAGGCAGCTTCTCTGCCTTGTCCAATACTCGTAATTGCCCGACGTTTGTACTTGCACGAGCACAAGATACCGGCATGAGGAACCCGAGCATTGGAGTTCGAGTTTAGTGTGGGCGCTCAGATGCGCTCGATGCGCACAGATAATATGCCATGCAACTTTCTGATCCCGTGTCCTGGCTCTTCATGACCGAGACTTACAAAACGGACTACCATTACATACAGGCCAAAGGATTAGCCAGAGCCTCAGAATTTTAGTGGATGCAATACCGGTAGCAGTCCATTTTACAAAGGTCAGGCGATTACAAGGTATGGACGTGGGTGACCGGACAGACAGGGATTAGGAAATCTATGTATTGGCATAGATTTCCTAATCCCTGTCTGTCCGGTCACCCACGTCCATACCCTAGTACAGACGAGCACTCGAGTATGATACAATGATTGATAACCCCCCCGC
>Ga0307507_10003150_pt1 | contig 32774 bp, 9 predicted proteins | sample 7_EM_MG_FD_207223 | JGI IMG/M metagenome (GOLD analysis project Ga0307507, IMG submission 207223) | Populus trichocarpa ectomycorrhiza microbial communities from riparian zone in the Pacific Northwest, United States - 7_EM | ecosystem: Host-associated > Plants > Roots > Unclassified | place... | reverse complement strand
TTGAAACGGTGCCAAGAACCTCATTTCAACTACTGTATACAGTATAGCTTGCAAATTTGACGCGCTTACCGATATGGAGGAGCTCCATATTTAAAAGTCGTCAGATTTACCGAACGACACCCTCATATTCAGATTTGAGCTCCATTTCGGTTACATTATAGAGCCTCCATATTCAATATGGAGGTGCAACCGAACGTCCCCTAAACCTACGCGCCAACTAATTACATAAATAACTACTATATTCCTGCGACATCCCTTTCTAGATCAACGACCTATTAATTCACTTATTTGTAGGTTATAGATCGCACCTAAATATATAAGAGAGCCTCCTAAAAGCTAGGATATAAAGGAATTAAATATACCTACTACTTTATATACTCTAAAGATACTAAAAACTCTGCTAAAACTTAATATCGCTATATTAAGTAGAGCCGTTCTAGACCCTAATAAGTATAATTATGATTAGGTTTATTTCTATATAGGTAAAAGTCTTTAAAATAGCTATAGGATTATATAGTAGAAGGTCTATAGCTTTTTAGGCACTGTATATTGTGTTAAGGGTAAATCCTATATATGTACCTTGGGGTAAAGCTTTAAAAAATACTCCTTATTAACACCTGAGCGGCTATACCGGCAGAAGACATCTACTTACTTCCTATAGTAGTAAAAAAGTGGCTTAAAATAACCTATACTTAGTGGTTAAAGCTTATAAATTAAATATAGTAATAAAGCTATTAAGATAATTTTATATACGAGTGTATACTCAACAAATTGCTAAGTAAGGTAGCTTAAATAATTACCTATTTAAAAATAGACGATATTACTATATTTTACTATAAAAAAATTCTATATAATGTCTTATATATTTATTATAATGCCTAATATAATATGGGCCTAAAAAGTTATTTGTTTATCCACTAAGGGAAGTTGTCGGGAATGAGGCAAGCGGTCGTCACGTGTCGTCGCGGCACTAGCGTGGCGAGGAGCCTTAAGCTCTTCGCCCTTCCTCAATTCCATACAATCAAGCATTATCAACAACATCACTGTATCTACTCGAGTAGTACTGGTAAGGGAGTTACCCTGTGTTACTAACACTGATTAGTGGTTGAATACACAACCATAAAACAGCAAGGTTTTTAATAGAAGAGACAGTCTCGTGCAGGGGTACTATATGCGCTTATATAGAATGGATCCCGGCGATACTATGCTACCTTAGACTTGCGGAAAACTAGTAATAGAAGTGTTACTGAGTACTAGGAGATACTAAGTTGCGTCTATTATACAGAACAACTACGTTTACGAAGATTTGGTTGAGTACTTTAGGTTAGAAGTGTTACTAAACCTAGGGTTCTAAGTCAACGTCTGAAACGCGTTAAATAATATCTCGAATTGCCTACCTCTTAACAGCAAACCTACAAGATTCTATAAAACCGAAAACCCTACCTACCTTCAACCTATTATGGCGTTAACCTACCTAAAGAAGTACGAGGAAGACATCGACCTAAAGACATAGAATAAAGACATTGACCCTGTAAACGCCGAGCAAAAGGACCTAAACGGATTCTTATTATACTATATGGTACACTACATAGACAGCGAATACAACAACACTATGCTATAGTATTGCATAAAGGAGGACTTTGTTAGATGGATAAAGGAAACATAAGCTCTTGTAAATAAGCTTATTGTATAAGACTTCCGTAACTTCCTTTGGGAGAATAGAGTATTTGTCCCTATAGATGGAAGTACTATTAGAGATAATATTTAGGAGCAAGTTATTAATATAAAAGAAGAGCATAAATGGACTCTATAAGAGATTAAGCACTAACTACGCACTATAAAGAAGCTTAACTTATAATAAAATCCAAATAATACACTAATAGAGACATGTTTAAATTCTATTGCTCCAGGCATGAGTTCTTATATTCCATATCCATTACTTCTATTGTCTTCAGCTCCCTAGGATCCACTAATTTAATCCACAACTTTGACTACTAAATAAGAGTAAGCGCAAGATCCCCTTGCTTTGCGATTTAATAACCTTTAAACTCTATTACAGCAAGATTAGGTATCACGCCGTGTTCTATTAAGATCTATATCTCCACTACAGCCTATAAAGCAATCCCTACCTTAATCTCTAATGCAATTTTAATGTGGCCTAATACCGCTCGGAGGTACCTTAAAAATGCTTATAGAGCTTACGAAGCTCTATTTGGACCAGGAAAAGAGGTTTAGTGGGGAACTGTATAATATCCTTAATTCAAAGCTGCGTATTTTCTATGACTGTTGCTAAAAGGTTGGACTGGAACCTGACTAATATTATAATGCCTATTCTATTATGCTTAAGGGCCGCGCTAGTACCTTCTATTATAATCGTTTGGTAGGAAAAGGATATAATTTTAACTAAATAATATGGGATAAGATGCCACTTTAAAATAGAGAAGAATAAGCAGCAGTATATATTAGAGTGGAGAGAGACTACCTTCCTAAGAATTATTGCGATAAACCCAGATGTCTCTTAACTTAATTATCTCCAAAAGCTCTTTAATTAACTTTAGATAATTTAGCGTGGTTTATCTAAATTATATTAAGAGGACTTCAGCCTACGCGATTAAATTATTAGCATATGCTAAGGTGTTAAAGAATGTAATCTTGCTCTCTTTAATCCTGTAAATACTTATAAAGGAGTATGTACTTAATTAAGATCCTCTATTAGCACCGCTCTGTGCTCTTAAGAAGTATAGCAATTTAACACCTAACCCTAACCTACTTTAATCAACCCAGCTAACCAATATAATTATAACTGGACCGACTAAATATATGGTGGCCGCGGTAGGGGATACGGTAGAGGGTACAATTAACGTTAACTATAAGGCAACTGTGGAGGTTTATTTTGGAGCAATTGTTAGAAGAAGTACTATATTTATAAGAAGCCAAATTACTAGTTAACTAGGCACCCCCTTAATAGACGAAAGGAGGCATATAATAAGTTTCGCTAGAGCGCATAAAATATTGGAAACTAAAAGGTTACTATGGCCTACTTCTAAAGCTTCCTGGTTTAATATAAAGGTGAAGAAGATCTTAAGAATAAGGTTAACGAAGCCGAACAGCTCCTTATAGATATAGAAATTAAGGACTACTCTCCCAACTAATACTTTACTGAGTATAGTAAGGTAAATGGCACATAAACTGTCGCTGTCCTTAATAACTAATCTACCCTTTATTCTGTTATAAAGTTAGATATCTTTAATAAGCTAAAGGAAAGTTCCGTATTCTCCTTTAATAATAGATACTTAGCGAACGTCTTCTATGGTATTATACTAGATACTAGAGCCGTAGGAGTATCTATAGTAGGAGAACCTTAAGTTCGAACTCTTTAGCAGCTTAATAGCTCTATTTAGATTAACTAATTAACAGTAGGCCAATATATAATTCGCTTTAGTAAGGGTACTACAATCTCTCTTAGTATAATTAAGGTCTAAACCCTATTAGGATATATTACTTTCCACATTATTCCCGCAAACACCCTGTTTCTATTCTGCATCCAAGATATAGATAAGTTAGGCGTTAAGCTAGATAACCTTGAGAATATGCTTATTTAGGGAGATAATTAGGTGCCCGTTGTACGCAAGTGGGGTCACCCTTAGTTGCTCCTTTAATAGCCAGAAAGGAGCATTACTTAGAGCTATTTAACTAAGTTAGAGTTACGTTAACTACACCGTTGCTTTAGTTACCTATTAATTTATAAATTGCTTAGGGTTCTTTAGCAAGTAGGTTATAAAGTTAAGGTTAAGATAATTAAGCATCTTATAAAGTACTGCCATTACTACTAAATAAACCAGAAGTCCCCTAGCCAATTCAAGTTCACCCTTAAAGATAACTATAACTTCAACTTCTGTATTATTATTAACATTATTGTCTGAACAAGGTTTCGCAATACAGTTGCACGCGATCACGTGAGCTAAGCGAGCTTAGGAAATCCACCAAATTCCACCTGTAAAATAGGAGAATAAGAAGCATCAATTAAAATCAGTTACCACCTATACTATTGCAATAGCATTACGTATTACCGGAAGTGATACCAACACTAATTAGTAATTATAGATTAGGAGACGTATTATCTATAAAGAGAGACGAGCTTGATTAGTCCCTGCTAAAGGCCTCTACTAATCTCGCCTGCTAAGGAGTATTAGTTAACGTATATTTGAAAAGTTAACCCCTATCTAATAGGCCTTTGATTTTTTATACACGGCCCTTAGGTGTTTAAGGAACCAACCCCTTTTAATAGGCCCTTGGTTCGCGTCTATTACGCATTTTATACTACCTAGATCACGTTAAGGAGTATTAGTTAACATATACTTGAAAAGTTAACCCCTATCTAATAGGCCCTTGATTTTTTATATATAGCCTTTAGGTACTTAAAGAACCGACCCCTATTTAATAGGCCCTTGGTTCGCGTCTATTACGCATTTTAAACGCGTTAGGTACTTAAGGAACCAACCCTTTTAATAGGCCCTTGGTTCGCGTCTATTACGCGTTTTTTATCTAGAACCCAAAATTGAACTTAATAGGAGTCACGAAACAAGAATCAACATATTAGATATTAGGGCACAAGTTAACGCAGGACAGGAGAAATGGCCTAAAGGCATTGACTTACAGTCCGACGAAACCACTATAAAGGATATTAATGAATTTGTGAAGTTTAAGATCCTAGAATACAAAGCATACAACCTTAAGGACGATAAACTATAGGTCTATAAGGAAGATTTCTAAAACTTTATAATACAAATCTTTAAGGATTGTAACTAAATTAGTATCCGAAAGCTCCGAACGTTCCTACGGACTAATAGCGTATGGATAAGGAAGTATAGGAATACTACAGTCCCTAAATTGCTATTTAACACTTTATAAGAAGAAGACCCTATAGAATAGACCGAGCCTAAGATTAAGGAGCATATAGCAACTGGAGGAAAGTTTACCTTAGGACAAATTAACTACCTCCTTAAGAATAACTTTACCAGTACTAGTACTATTAAAACCCTAATCTTAATCTTACTAGCCATAAACCCTACCCTACTTATAATACTACCTACTATACCCTAACCTACCCCTACACCACCCCTATAACAGGAACCTAATTATATTAACTTAACCCTATAACCAGAACTACCTAGGGGACAGAGTTAAAACTAGGGTTTTAGTAAGGAGTTAACAAACCTTACAAAGATGTATACGGAAGACAACAAGTATAGTGGAGAAGATAACAACTTTAACTTTAAACTCACCATATTCCATAACCTCTATAGCAGAGCTGACGTACCCCAAGAAGCCAAGGTTAAAGCCTACCCTATAATACTACGCGGTCTAGCACTTAACCACTACTATACCAACCTTAAAAACGTTACCCTAACCCTTTTATTTAACCAAATCTATAACGCCACACGCAATTACTTCGAGGGACCTAAATACAGACGCGGTATATTGGGATAATAGAACTCAATAACTCTAAAGTCCATAATAGGCAAGAGCGAGAATACTGGAAAATTAACCTTAGACTGCCTATAGTTACTTATTAAAGAACTAAGACACCTCCAGCATAGTCTTAACCTAGATTTACACATAGATAAGTTCCTTTATAATAAGCTTATTAACGCCTGCTAGGAGTTACCAGCGTATTAATATACCTGCTTTAAACCTTCTAACAGCTTAACTGGCCTAATTAATGACTTACAATCCTCTATCACAACATTTAAAAAGTTAAATAGTAAGAACCCCTAAGCCTTCTTCACCAACCACTACTACCACAGACAATACCCTTGATTACCTTATAGAACACAATTATCCTTATCTGGCCGATATGCATCACTAAAGAAGCGCTGCTTTGTTTATAATAAAGAAGGTTATTAGTTATCTAAACACTCTAGAGAAGAACGTGACGAATTAAAGAAGAAGTTTAAGGATAGATTTAACCGCTGCTTTAATAGACATGCCTAATAGTATATTGCTGAGTACGAAGGAATAGATAACGATAGTAATAAACTTAACTTAGAATCTATTAACGAGGTAATAGAAGCTCTTATAATTAATATTAAGTTACTAATAGTATCTCCAACCTAAGAACAGACTAAACTGTTTCTTACCTCTTTCGGAATAATATAGCACAAAGGAGCCATTAATACTGTAACTAACTTAGCAGACCGATCCTTTACCTATATAATTACCGGCACTAATTTAATTGCTTATTATAATGACCTAGACCTATTTGCCTACGTTACTACTAGCTAGTATATATCCGACAAGTTCTATAGAATAATGATTAATACCGGAGCTTTAAAGAGATTAACAGCAGGTTACGGACAATACCTTGCATATAGAAAGACCTATAACACCATTATTGATACCTTAAAGGCTAGCGCTATTAATATCTAGTTTGGCATCGGTTCTACCTCTTCCATTAGTTCCGTTATAGTTAATACACTAGTTGGCAATGTTGAGTTTTACATTATAAAGGCCAACACACCCTTCCTACTATGTCTTGCAGATATGGACATACTAAAGGTCTATTATAATAACCTTAAGAACGTCCTAGTTACCCTAACAAAATTAGTGCTAGTGGTTCGTTGATTCGGTTACCCCTTCCTATTATAGAAAGAGTTACTGTAGTTATTTATAACCTACTTATTTAATTAAAACCCTTACTACCTAACCACCACTAAACTCCGCTAACTCTACTGTTACTTTGGATATCTATCGGCAGATAAGCTATATAAGGTACTAGAACGCTCTGGCCACGATAATATTAATAAGTAGGCCATTAACTATCTTACTAAGTACTATTCCTACTATTAGAAACACGGCAAGTTTCCTAGATGGTTTAAATTCACACTATAAAAAGACTAAGATTCCGATTTTAACCATTCCATTTTTATTAATATTATGTATATTAACGGGAGTCCTATTCTCTATATAATTAATAAAGCTACTAGATTTTAAGCTGTAAGATAGCTATACAATATCTCTATAAAACATACCTGGGACATCCTACGACTATATTAGATTAACACCTATATTGGACCACCTAACTACATTACCTATAACGCCGGGAAGAACTTCGCAAGCAAGGAGTTTTAATAGCACGCTATAGCAATGGCTATATTAACCAAGAGTGTCCTAGTAGAAGCTCATTGGTCTATTAAAATAGTAGAAAGAGCTTATCTAACTATACGCCAAGCATACTAAATAATCATGGAGGAACTATAGGACTCAGGAATAGCCAAGAAATTAGCTCTATAAATGGCAGTAAAAGCCGCCAATAACACAGCTAGCCTAGACGGCTTGGTTCCAATACTACTTGTCTTTAATGCCTATCTTCAAATAAGCGAACTTAACCTACTAGCACCCTCTATTACACAGCAAGCAGCAGCTATAAAGAAGGTAATAGAGAAGATTATAAGGATTAGGGCAAAGAAGTAAGTTAATAATATACTAAACCAATAAAACGGTCCATCTATTACCATAATCCACAACCTCCCCCTTAACTCAGAAGTACTCGTATAGCGCAAAGGCAATACTAGATAGAGTGGTAGATGGACTAGCCTATTTAAATTGCTTAGAATCAATAGAGAAATATGCAAGGTATAGCTCCCTAGTAAACTTACTAATTTCAGGACTATAGTAGTAAAGCTATACCTATAACCCAAACCAGAAGAACCTAATAAGGAACCAGAGGAAGAACTAACTAAGGAACTAACCAAGGAACCAACCAAGAAACCAACTAAGGAACTGGCAGCTAGTGCACTCCCCCAAAAATTAAAACGGACACAATAATCGCTAATAAAGTCCCAGCAAAACATTGCAGACGTATTAATATTTATTAACGACAGCCTGACGAAACCTAATACTATAACTTTTAAGCATACCTCACCGTCATTTACAGAGTCTTAACGCAAGGAGATAAACGGTTTACTTAAGAAAGGTGTCTTTAAGTTTATTAATACAGCAGACGTCCTAGAAGGAGTTAGAATCTTTAACTCCTAATTTATTAACAAGATTAAGAATGCTAGAATAGACAAGGCCTTTAAGAAGTCTAGACTAGTTATACAAGCCTATAATAACTATAGCAAAGATCTGGTTCTGATATAGTCACTAACCATTTAACGTGTTAGCTAGAGAATTATCCTAGCACTTACGGCAACCCTATAGGGAAATAAAAGAAGACCAGCTTCTCTATACCTACGTAATATTTTATAAGCTTATGTACAATCTAGTACTTACCTAAATAGAGACTTCTTTGTACGCCCACCACCAAAACTTGGACTAAAGAATAGATCAATTCTAAGAGTTATTAAACCACTATACAGTGTCCCAGAAGCTGGTAACCATTAGTTTAATATATACCACTGTCACTACCTTAATAAGCTACGGATGAACCAGTCAATATATAACCCCTACTTGTTATATACAACCAACAACAGCTTTAGAATTGTAGGATTGTAGACTAATAACACACTATTCCTTACTAATAAAACCTTTGCGGAGGCTAAAGAAGTTAGGCTTTAGAAGGTAAAGTTTCTAGTAAAAGAAAGAGAGAAGCTTACACCAAATACTCTAATTAAGTTTAATAGAGGCTATATTAGGCAAGAAAAGGACTTAATAACCCTTACCCAGAAATATCAATGCCAGAACCTAAAGTTGGTTACTATAAAGGTTATAGACCTAACTAGCTCTAGAGGGGAAGTCTATAAGGCAGTTACACTAAAGGACTAGTACGTTACTTAAAGAGTAAGAGGAGCCTATATCGCCACAGTCTACTAACTAGAAGCTGCCTTTGACCTCTTATTTATAGCACAAGTCGTTAATCTAAAGGAGGAGCACGCGAGGCAGCTTAATAAGCGGCTATAGTGGCAAATTAATAACCCTTCTAGAGGGCTCCGTTTTATATAACTTAATACCAGCAAAGACTCCCTTAAATTAATAATCTTTACAGACTTATCTTTTGCGAATAACTATAACCTCTTATCCTAAATCGGCTTTGTTATTATACTTGTGGATAAAGACAATAAGGCCAATATCCTCCACTAGTTATCTATTAAATGTAAGCGAGTTATACGAAGTGTCTTAGCATTTAAATTATATAGAATGGCCCACGGATTTAACACTGGAGCTGCGATTAAAGCAACTATTAAGAAAATCCTATAACTTAAACAACTACCGGTCATCCTCTATACTAATTTAAAATCTCTATATGATTGCTTAGTTAAACTCGGGATAATATAAGAGAAATGACTTATGGTTGACCTAATATGTCTACAATAATTATATAAAAGAAGAGAGATAGCAGAGATTAAATGGATTAATAGAGGCAGTAATCCTATAGACGCTATAATAAAATTAAAGCCTTACCAGGCGTTAAAGGACCTAATTAATACAAATATAATTAAGCTACAGGTCACCAAGTGGGTAAAGAGAGGAGAAGACGGAAAGGCAGGAACAGAGATTATAAAGATGTTAAGCTAGCAGCTAAGGCGCTAGTGCTAAGCGAGCCAATAGCGATTTTCCATGCCGGGCATGGAAAATCGTAATTGGTCGCTTCAGCGATATGGCAGAATTTGGCAGAATTTGGCAGAACTTAATGGAATTTAGTGGAATATGGCGGAATATAGTAGAATTTGGCAGAACTTAATAGAATTTAGTAGAATTCGGCAGGTGGCGCGCTTAAGCACCGTTATAAAACTAAATGCCCCTAGTGTCTGAACAAGGTTTCGCAATGCAGTTGCACGCGATTACGTAAGCTAAGCGAGCTCAGGAAATCCACCAAATTCCACCTATAGAATAGGAGAATAAGAAGCATCAATCAAAATCAGTTACCACCCATACTATTGCAATAGCATTACGTATCACCGGAAGTGATACTGACAATTATATATCTTAGCGGCAAGCCAGTACTCTAAGTTATTAACTCCTTAACCTTCTTCTAAGTCGCACGCTTCCTAAAGGATATGTTAGCTAGGAACGCATAGGATACTCTCTAATTATACTAGATTAATATCTACCTAGGACCCCCTAATTAAGTTATTTACGATACAGGAAGGAACTTCTTATCTATAGAGTTTCGGTAATAGGTAAAGGTAATGGAAATTAAGGTTAAGGAAGTCCCTATTAAGGCACATAATAGTGTTAGAAAAGTAGAATAATATTACACACTATTACGCTAAGCATATAAGATTATTTCTTTAGAACTAGAGGGTGCTAGCAAAGAGCTTACCTTATAGATGGCTGTTAAGGCTGTTAATAATTCCGCTGGCCTAAATGGGCTCGTACCTACGTTACTAGTCTTTAGCGCCTACCCTTAAATAACTAACAATTCTCTACTATCTCTATCTATTATATAACGAGCTGAGGCTATCCGTAAGGCAATAAAGGAGGTACGCTGCATCTACGCCACACGCTAGGTTAATAACGCACTAAGAATAAGAAACGGTCTAAATACCTTAATTATAATAGATCTACTACTCCAATCTAAAGTACGGGTATGGCGTAAGAAAGGGGGCTAGTTAGGCCTATATATACTTATCGCTATTAAGGGTTAAACTTATACTCTTTAAATGCCCCATAAACCCACTTAATTCCGCTTAACCATTATTAAGCCCTACTATAGGGATAATAGTTTTAAGCCTTTATAGGATGCTATAAAGGATACCCTAGAGGAGAACCACGATTAATATACTCTAGAAGGCAACTATGATTCTAATATAGTTATAGTAGATATGCTGCAACCACGACGCGGTAGAGGTCGTCTAAAAGGATCACAAAATCACCAATATTTTGTTAATTTTAGAGAGCAATTTGTTGCCGCCATTAAGAGTAGAGTTAAGTTATTAATAGCCTTTATAATAGCTAAAGAGAAGGCGGACTTTAAGCTTATAAAACAACTTTAAAAGGAAAGCTATATTATAACTCTAGGAGCCCCTTTCTAAACATCTAATAAGTAGGAAATTAATAGTCTTATTATAAGAGGAGTCTTTAAATTTAAGAAATATAACCCTACTAAGTTTAATGGAGTTCATATCTTTAAGTTAAGAATGGTTAACAAGATTAAAGGCAAAGCTACTAATACCCCATTTAAGAAGTCGAGACTAGTTATTTAAGGTTATAATAATAACAGTAAGGAAGTAATTCTTACGCAATCCCTTATAATTTAACAAGCTAGTTAGCAAGTTATTATTACGCTAGCTCCCTCCTTAATAAAGAATAGAATAGCGGTTTATTTATAAGATATTACTTAAGCATATACCCAACTAGAGACGCGCCTTTAGCGCTTAATACTAGTATACTTTCTAGAGCAAATTTGTTACCAATATCCCGAAGATATAATTATGGTTATACTTAAGCTATTATATAGAATTGCAGAGGCGGGAACTTATTAGTGGGCTACCTATAGTAAGCACTATAAGGAGAAGCTCTTAATAACTACTTCTATATTTAATCCCTGCTTTCTTATTATAACTACAGGAACTCTATTTGGAATTATTAGCATATAAACTAATAATATAATTATCTTAGGAGATGGTTAATTCTTAGCTCTTAAAGAAGATAAGCTAGTAAAGGCAAATCTTATAGCAAAGCTAAAGGAAAGACTTAACTTAACAATACTACTGCTCTTTAATAGATGCATCCTCTCCCTAAACAAGGATTCTATTACTTTATACCAGAAAGGTTAAGGCAAGAAGATTAACGTTATTAATATTAATTCTCTAAAGTAAGGATATATAGAGCAACGCGCTTACGGAGTATATATTGCTTCTATCTGTCAACCTAAGGCTTCCTTTAATCTCTCTGTTGCTGCTTAATACCAGGAACTAACTAAGGAGGACGTTCTTGCCCTAAATAAGCGCCTTTCCTGGCAAACAAACCATCTTAATTGGGGACTACTCTATATGCCTATTAACCTTCCTACCGCTAAGCTCTTTATATTTGTTAATAGATTATTTATAAATAATAAAGACTTTAGCTTCTAGCTATGATATAAGATTATCATCGCAAATAAATCTACTAGAGAGAATAACTTTATAATCTACGGCAATTTTATCTATTAGAGCTTAACTAAGAGTAAGCACGTCACTTAAAGCGTTCTAGCGTTAGAGATATATAAAATGGTTGGCGGAGCTAATATGGTAATTGTAATTGGAACTACCCTTAAGATAATTACAGATCGGCTCGAACTTCCTATTATTCCTATAATTATATACACCAACTTATATTCCCTTTATAAGTGTTTAGTTAAGCTTATTACTATAAAGGAGAGGCGTTTTATAATTGATATTATGGCACTTTAGCAATCCTATAAGCGTTAAGAAATCTTTAAGATTTAATAGATTAATGGCCAAGATAACCTAGTAGATATAATAATAAAGGCAAACCCAAATAAGGCACTAGGGACGTTTATTAATATAAATACTCTACGTATATAAGTTAAAGGTTGGGTTAAGAGGGAGTAGGAGATATAGTAATTTAAGAGCAGCTAATTAGAATTTTCCATCCCTGGGATGGAAAATCGCTATTGGCTCGCTTACTACTAGCGCCTTGGCGGCCCCTCTATCTTCGCATTAACCCCTAACATTCTTCTTCTTCTTCTTCTATGCTTAGTATCTTTGTATAGCAGTAATCTATAAGTGTATATAGATAGCAACTATAAAAGAAGAGTTGCCAGTGTCGGGAATGAGGCAAGCGGTCGTCACGTGTCGTCGCGGCACTAGCGTGGCGAGGAGCCTTAAGCTCTTCGCCCTTCCTCAATTCCATACAATCAAGCATTATCAACAACATCACTGTATCTACTCGAGTAGTACTGGTAAGGGAGTTACCCTATATTACCAATAGAAGTAGTATATATTTATCTACTAAGGATTTAGACTATCAATGCTTATAGGAGCTCTTGCTGCACCTAGCCCAAAAGACTAAAGCTAACCAAAAGATCCCTAAAAACACCTAGAGAATCCCCCTAAGATGCATACATTATAGGGGAGGCACACGTCAAACGACGGTGGTTTGTACTCGCGCGTGTCCGCCAGAACCACGCCTAGTAATGGCCCTCTACAATAAAGACGGGCGAATACCACACTACAAAGCAGAAATACCTCCATTAAGAAGGCATCTGACAAAATATAAAGCCTATTAGACGCGTCTAGTATCTAGAATTATAGGGGAGCAACTGTTAGCCATAACAAACTAATATAGCCAGTAGAATAGCTCCGCCAGTCTAGTAAACTTTAGGCACCCCTCTAATAAACCCTTAATTAAATCCTCCAACAGCTAAATAAAATTAAAAATAAATAAAACCCTCCCTTACTGGCAAACTACACCTAGGCTGCCATAGCTGCGCTTCTACAGCATAGGGAACCCACCCCCCTTAAGACAATAACTGGGTATATAATTATAATATAACCAAATATAGAAAAAGCAGAGAGGCTTAGGGGATAGTTAAAAACAGAAGTCCTTATAGAAATCCGCAAAGAGGTCTATAACGCTATTATAGTCTAACACCTTAGGAGCGGAGATATTAAAGTCACCCTAAAGGACTAATAGTTAAAGGAATAAGCTATAAGGGCAGGGGACAGGCTAGGAGAACGTATTAGCATAAAAGTACTCTATAAGGATTACCCAGTTAAGGTCCTAGCAGTTCCCTTAAGCCTTAGGGTAGAAAAGGGATACTAGGTAGATAACATAGCAATTATATAGGAGATAGTAAAACAAATAGAACGCCTTATACTAGGACTCGAAATCACCCAAATCTAATGGCTTTAACAGGAAAATATAAACTAAGCAAATAATAAGAATAATAAGAGGATATAAAGGTCGCCAGAGACTTACTAGGGAGACGCTAGTTAAACACATAGCTCCCTTATTATTAGCACACTTACACCAGGAATGCAAAAACTCCTTATCTAAAAAGGAATAATTATAAATAGCCTTATATATAACACAAGGCTCTACAACTACAGACTATACCTAGAACGGTGCTATTGCTATATATAATAGGGACACACCTAATCCATATACGCAGCATAGGTGTGCTGCGGCTACTATACAGGCCCCTATAATATAAGACACTACTTAAATCAAGGCTAAACAAAATGCATAAACTGCCACTAAAGCATATATAAGGCATAGGAGAGAGAAGACTGCATTAAATATAGGAGATAGAAGGCAAGGGCTTAACAGCTGCGGGAGTAACTGTATACTAGGTTATATAAGTGGAAACAACAGGCGATAAGCTAGGGGGACGTAGGTACCTTCCTAGCGTTCCCTACCTTTAATACTAGGGGGCTAGGCTAGCTATCCCAAGCCTTAATGGGCCAGAAGCGATGCCGCGTAATATCACCAGACTAAATAGGGATATAAGGGTTATAGGGGACATAAAGGAGAGGACGCCCCATAGGAAGACCCCTATGGACAGCTATAGTAAGCTCAAGACCAGGACAATTAAGAATTAGACTTAACGCGGTAAATATAACATTCGCAGCCAACCTATAAAGGGTATATAGCTAACTAGTAAGATTAGGAGAAGAACTGGAGATAATAACAGATTTAGATATAGAAGCACTAGTAGGAATATAAGACATAGGAATGGAAAGCTTTATATAAAATAAGTAGCAACCAGGGTGTAAATATAAGAGATAGAAGTTCTGAAAATCCTAAAGAAAGTAGAAATAGAAGAAGCGAGGAATAAAGGAGAGACAAAAAACCCTTGTTAGGGGTCCGCCACCTATCCATTATATAGTATAACTGCGGTAATATAAACCACCGTCTTGCAAGGCCCTTACTAGACAGTCTAGACCTAGAGAAACACTATATCCTTACCATATAAAAACCATATTATAATACCTACACACAATTAACATACTGCCCCTAAGGATTTTAGCTCTTATATAAACCAAAAGCAGCTACATATATATACTTTATAATTAGCAAGGCTATCAGCCTATCCTTATAGTTATAGCAGGCAGTTAACCTAGATATTATAGTTATAATAATCCAGACATATAGGGGTCTGGTATAAATTATTAATATATATAACCTTAGGGTTAAAGGGGTCCCATAAACAGAGAACATTATATTAGTAATAAGCTTACTAGAAACTAAAGGCACAGAGTCTATCCTATTAGGAGACATAAACCTCCACCACCTATGGTGGGGGGGTGTCTATATTGCTGCTAAATAACAGGCAGAGTGCCTACTAAGAGCCATAGATATCTGGGGCCTTAAACTGGCTACCCCCCTAGGAGTAATTATATGGCAATAAGGCACTGCTAGAAGTATAATTAACCTTATATTTATGGACAAAGGCTTATACTAGGGACTTAAAAGGTATAACCCTAAAGAAGAATAGGCACTTGCCTTAGACTATATCCCTATCTAAATACAGCTAGACCTAGATATTAAGGCGCAACTAAACAGCAAAAAATATGTAATAAGAAAACTCAAAATAGATAGCTTCCTTAGTATAGTTAAATAACAACTTTAAGACCTAAAAGAAATTCACTTAATACCAAATAAGCAAGGCTTGTTAGCCACCCCTAAGGAAATTAACTAAAGACTAGAAAGGATCTAGGTAGCAATTAAAAATAGGCTAAAAGAGCACTGCCTAGTCTCACAACTGGGCCCCTATACGCGACACGCATAGTCTACATAATACATGGTTCTTATTGCCAGCCAATAATAAGCAAGAAGGAAATATATAAGTAGCTATAACCCTAAAGACAAGAGATAATATAAAGACATAAGAAACCAGTTAAAGAACACCCTAAAAAAAGAAGTAAGGAATAACTGGAGACGGTTTATAAACAAGCATACTTCTAACCTAAGCCTCCCCTATAATAAGGGCCTTTGGGCTATAGCAAAATAGGTAAAGAAAAAGGCAGGGCGCCTAGTAGAAAACCTATACCTACTACCCCTATAAAGAGTAGGGGAGTTATAGGCCACTAATAATAATAATAAGAAGGCAAAGATCTTTATAGAAAGATTCTTCCCCTAACCAGCTCTAGCAGACCTTAGTAACATCACAGGTAAAACATTAGTGACTTGCCTGTGGGTTAACAGCAATATAACAACAGAGGAAATGGCCAGAACTATTAGCCGCCTTTTAAATAATATAGTACCAGGACTAGATGGGATACTAAATAAGGCCTTAAAGACCTGTGGACCACTTATAGTACCTTAGCTTGTAAATATAGCTAGAGTATGCTTTACTATAGGCTACTACCCACGACTTAAAAGGTCTATAATAACAGTTATCCTATAAAAAGAAGGCAAAGCAGACTACTTAATCCCAGGAAGCTACTGCCCTATTGCCTTAGAAAACACCCTTAGCAAGATCCTAGAAAGGGTAATAGCGGACTATATAGTAGACACAGCTAAGGAATATGCCCTACTACCACAAAGTTAAATAGGGGCAAGAAAGAACCGCTTAACACTATTAGCACTTACATTACTCGCCGCCACCATTAAGTCTGCATAGGCAATGCGAAGGGACTTTATAGTATTAATGCTTAGCCTAGATATTAGTGGTACCTATAATAACGTACCCCATAAGCGCCTCCTATATATCCTTAGGGCAAAGGGCTTCCTAGAATGGATTGTATAATTTATTTAAGGGTTTATAGGCCAGAAAGAAATATTGCTAGTCTTTAGCGGATACTAGAGCCCCCCTATTACAGTTATAACAGAAATACTATAAGGATTACCCCTCTTGCCTATACTCTTCCTTTTCTTTATAAGTAACCTACTTAAGTCCTTTAAGGAAGGGGCGACCTAGGGGATAGGCTTCATCAATAATATAAACCTAATTATATATGGGCCAATAGCCACAGAGAACTATAGAATACTAGAGAAAGCCTATAATACCTATATAGAATAGGCAAGACAATATAGAGTCTAATTCTTACTAGAGAAATACTAGCTAATCTATTTTATAAGAAAATATAACCAATCTATAGATCTCTAGTATATAATCTATATCTAAGGCTTTAGGGGCCAACTAGTTTAAGGCCTAAGGGTACTAGGAGTATAGGTAGATAGTAAGCTCTAATAGAGCGTATATACGTTATAAGCGGCCCATAAGGGCTAAGTGTAGTACATCGCAATATCCAGAATCGTTAATTCTATGTAGGGCCCATGCTTTTAGAGGTTATGCCTATTATACACAGCAGTTATCCAGCTAACCATAACGTATGGTTTTAGTGTTTGGGCTATAGGAGAAACCAAGAAAGGCCCCTCTAAAGCACTCCTTAAACCACTCTAAAAGGTCTAAACAGCTTACCTCTAGAGTATAATAGGTGGGTATAAGTAAATAGCCACAGCACTATGTTACGGACAGCTTAAGTACAATGTTATGACTACTTGGAGAAGAGTCGGCGGAAGCTAGTTGGTTGATATAGGCACGGTCCAGAATAGATCTGGTGGAACTATGTGACGAAGAGTGGTAACCGAGGTCACGTGGCGTTGAACGTATTAACTGTGTTAAATGGAAGGAACGTTACATTTAATACAGACAACACGCACCTTATATACAAGGAGGGTTTCCTAGGAGTATGGTTGTGTATTTAAAGGACCATAGTCTCTACTCTAGATAGTTCTTTCCTTGTAGTGAATCTTAGAATACAATTAGAGTTAATCTGTTAGGTAACCACTCCACCAGTTATTATTATATTGTTAAATTGTTCTTACCTATATACCCAGCCCAATAATAGGACCCACCGTAGTTACTGCTATAAGGTTCCATTACATATTCACTACCAAGGTTACGGTATTAAATAAGGTTAAACAACATGCCACCCAAAGCACCAGTTACAACGCCATTAACGGCAGCTATAACCTCAGGCGTAGGGGGAGATACTAGTATGGCAGATACGGACTCTTAGTTAATTACGCAAAGTCAGTTATAAGAAATGGTTAATCACTTATAAGACAATAATAGGATACTTAAAGAACGCATTAATAGAATCGGAGTAGCAAAGGTTAAGCTACCTTTAATTAAACAGTTCTTAGAAGAGAAGTTAAAGCTTAAGGGATTTCTTACGCAGATGCACTTTAAGGTTATACAGGAAGGAGCGAAGTTAGCAACATCATTAGATTAAGTAGCCTATGTAGGATTATTTCTAATAGGGAGGGCACTTAAGTGGTTCGAACCGTATCTTATAGAGATACAGGCCAATAGCATGACAACTATTAACCAGGACGTACGGTATATATTTGCCAGTTAGAACGGGTTTATAGAATAATTAACACAGATATTTAGAGACCTAGAGGCAATAACTACAGCAGAATAAAAGCTTTAGAACTTAGTACAACGCACTTTAGTAATTAAGTATACAACGTAGTTTTAAACACTAGCTATATAGGTTAAGTGGAATAACAGGGCGCTTATGGTATAGTATAAATAGGGACTTAAGGCTAAAGTCTAGGGCGTAATTATCCTAATGGAAGATGCGGATACTCTAAAAGAGTTAATAGATTAGTTAATAAAGATCAATAATAGAATCTACCAAAGGGAACAGGGTAAGAAAGGTTAAGATAGAGTTCCATAGTTATATAAGGCGCAGAGTACGCAACAACCAACATAGAGTTAAAAACCATGGAATGGCGCGGAGCTAATGGACTTAAGCAGTACCAAAGAAACCTAAAGATAGAAAAAGAAACTATAGAAACCTAGAGGTTAAGGATCTAGTAATTAAAGGACTAAGGAGCAGAGGCTAAACCAGGGATCTTAGCAGCAGAAAATATTTAGGCGGACTCTATAGTAAAATTAGTGGTTTAGAGATAGAGCTTATATAAATTACGGAAAATAGGGTTATTTCGCCAGAGACTATAAAGGTGGTTAGAGTAACTACGTGGTAAAGGGAACCAGACCAGCAGAAAATACGTACATATAGAGGGATAATAGTGCACTATAAGGAATAAAAGAATGTTTAATTAATAGCTTTGCGTTTTGTTACAACAATGTATACTAAATTTATAAGGACGCTAAGTATGGCGTAAGCTATTGGCTACGGGAGCTATTATTATCTAAGTTTAAAGGAACTAATAAACCAGCTTATAGACCGGACATTAAAGATAAAGAGTTTAATATAGGCAAAGCATTTACTAATAATAAGGCTATAAGAGTAGCTTACTAGGAGCATGCAGACCTTAAAGAAGTTAAAATAGAAGATGAAACTAAAACCACCACAGAGCAAGGTTCAGTAACGGATGTTATAACACCATTAGATACAATTTCCATTACTTTATAAAACAAAAGGAGCAATGTTTAAAAGAAACTAAGTAAGTAGATAACTACTAGTGCTAGCTTATTACTTAATAAAGGCAAAAGGCTATAGGTCCAAGACTCTCATAATAAGATAAGGAAGGCTCTAGACTTAAGAACCTACAATAGAAGAAAACTAATAGGAAAGGGCAGTAACTTAGTTTACAGACAAACGAATGAGTACAGGACGCAAGTTCAGGAACTACAAGTTTGGGGAATAAATAAGAACGTTAGCAATCCTAGGGGAACACAGTGTTTAGCCTAAAGATTAAAAAGTTAATACAAGGATTAAGAAGCAAGACAACTTTAAAGACCCAGCTATAGGACGTAGAGTATAAGAAACTATGGATAAATTCAGAGCAAGAATTATTATATGGCAAGAGCAGAAACTAGATAAAAAATCTAGCGTACCAGGGCGTATAAGGGACAGAGTACCCGTATAAAGAATCACTAACAGGCCTAAGGCAGGGACGCCTAGAGCAAAGTGGCTAAATAAATTAGAACAAGAAGAGGATCTAGGAATTCCAACCAGGTTCAAAGAAAGGCATACCAAAGGATATCATAATATAGCAATAACAAGGTACTTTCTAACAAACAAACTATACACACTAAACCAGTTATACGGAAAGTAGTATAGGTAATAAAGCAATAATAAATGGGTAGATTTTTATATATAGCTAGACAAAAAAGTTATCTAAAACCAACCCATTATAAAAAAACGCATAAGTCACATTAAAGGAGTATTAATTATAACGTTAAGGAACCTAGAAGAAGGATCCAGGGACTAAAGAAGTAAGAGATAAGTCTTAGTACCCACAGAAGAAAGACCAACAGTTAGATTAGCCAGATAGAGATTTAAACTTAAGAGTAAAGACAAGCTAAGAGTAGACCCAAATCACTTAGCGCATTATACACTATTATAGATAGCTTGTGTGGATAATACGTATAATATACACAGAGCACTAAAAGACAAGAACTGGAAGTACCTATTAAGGATATATTAGGTACTAGAAGAGAAGCGGTTTAGGGACGCCAAGTATATATATAGATAGCACCCAGTAGAAGTACAAGGTTAAGGGGACTTAATACTTTAACCAGGAAGATTCCCTACAGAAGAATACCTAAATAGATAATAGTAGTAGGAGTACCTAAAGAATACTTATCTATAATATATAGAGGACAAAAAACAAACTAAGTATTAGCCAAAGTTGGACTAAGTACAAGCAGGATCTAGTAGCTAACAATTAGGAAAAGGGGAGGCGTATAGGACTAAAGGGAACTAGTGTTAGAGCCTTGGACCCTTAAGGGAATTTAAGGACAACACCTAAATTTACAAGTTAAGTGGCAAGATCAATAGTTTAAGGCGTTAATAGATAGTAGAGCAATAAGGAACCACATATCACTAGCAACAGTAGAAAGGATAGGGTTACCATACAGACAAAAAAAACACCTATATCCACTTATAACGATTTTAGGAGATTAGATAGCCTATAGAGGAGGCATTATTAATCTTAAAACAGGACCTATTTAGTTAACTATTAAAGGGAGACTAGTTAGAATATCTTTTAATATCCTACTATTAGGACAGGACGAGGCGATACTAAGGATACCTTAGTTACAGAAATATAATCTAAAGATTAATTGGGTTACAGATTAGGTTAATATTAAAGATACTTAATAATACAAAATGTAACAGTAAATTAAGTTGGTATAGTACTAAGTCAGAGAAACATACAAAGAGACTAAGTAAGGCTTAAGTTATATACTAAAGAAATACCACAAGTATAGTAAAAAGCTATGGTCACTAGAAATTGAAAAGCTATTAGAATATATAGTATAGGATTACAAAATAGAATTAAAAAAAGGAATAAGTCCAAGGTTCTTTCCAATCTATAAGCTTACTAAAACTAAGTTAGTAGCACTTAAGAAGTTTATCTAGGAGAACTTATAAAAGGGATATATTAGACCATTGCAGTTATTAGTGGGATATCCAGTACTATTTATCCTAAAGAAAAATAGAAAACTTAGGATGTATATAGACTATAGGCAGTTAAACAGTATTACTAGAAAGGATAGGTATCCTTTACCCTTAATTAGCGAAATCTAAGATAGGATAGGCAATGCGTAAATCTTCACGAAGATAGACCTAAGATGGGCGTACCATTAGGTCAGGATTAAGGAAGGCAATAAATAGAAAGCAGCTTTTAGGTTAAAGGAAGGACTATATAAGCTATTAGTTATACAGTTTAGACTTATAAACATACTAGCAACATTCCAAAAATAAATTAATAGTATATTAGGAGAACACCTTAATAAGTTTATTATAGTATACCTTAACAATATTATCATCTACTTAGATAGTAAGGGAGAATATAGAGAACATATTAAGTGGGTCTTAAAAAGGCTACAAAAAGAACAGATACTAGTAGCAATTAAGAAATATAAGTTCTTTACAAGAAAGACCAATTTTATAGAATTTATTATCAAACTAGGAAAAATCAGCATAGACCTAAAGAAAGTTAAAGCTATAGTAAGTTAGCAGGAACTAGAGAACGTTACATAGTTAAAATTATTCCTATGGGTTTGCAATTACTATAGGAGGTTTATAGCATAGTGGTTAAAGAACATCAAGCTATTTATAAGGTTAACGAAAAAGAAAAAACCGTAGGTTTGGGGTAAAAAACAGAAGAAACTATTCTAAGAACTTAAAGAGTTGTTTACCCAAAAACCAATCCTCAAGATCTACTAACTAAAGTTAAAGATAGTTATTAAGACAGATATATTGGACTTTGCACTAGGAGCATATTTACTATAAAAACATTAGGACGCATGGCATCCAGTAGCGTACTATAGTCAAAAAATAATACTACCCAAGTTAAACTACAACATTTACAATAAGGAGTTGCTAGGCATAGTTACAGCACTTAAGGAATAGAGAGCATTCTTATAAGGCATAGAGAAACCATTTATAGTAAAAACAGACTATAAGAACCTTACAGGATTTCTAATAACAAAGAAACTCAACCAAAGATAGGTTAGATAGGCGGAGATGCTTATAGAATACCATTTTAAGATTTAGTATACTAAGGGTACAAACAACGCACAAGCAGACGCTCTAAGCAGAAAGGCTAAACTACAAAATAACAAAAAGCCGTTAGGAGCATTATTATAAAAAGACAAAGACAGATTAATTAGGTACAATTATCCAAAGATAGCAGCAATATAAAAAAGTTAAGTCTATAAGTTACCAGAAAGCAATTAGACACAGAGGATCTAGAAAGCATAGCTTAAGAATCCAAACTTAGAGCAATATAAGAACAGAGAAGCTACTTATATTCTAAGGTTAATTATAGAAGAGTTTATAAAAGAGTTTTATAAGGGAATAACATAAGAACACAACAGAGCTACGGGCTTAGTATTAAGACTTTAAGAGGAGTACATTATTTAAGGAATCTGGGGACTAGCTAGGCAAGTTATAAAAGAGTATCCAAATTACTAGAGAAATAAACCAATAAGGCATAAGCTATATAGAGGGCTATAACCTATTAAAATACCAGAAAGACCATAGAAAGTTATATTATAGGACTTTATTATTAAGCTACTAAAGTTAAAAGATCCTATTACAGGACAAGATCATAACGTGATCTTAATAATAATAGATAAGCTTATAAAGTGGGGATACTTTATAGCGTATACAGAGAAGATATCAGTAGAGGATGTCGCTAGAATCTATATTAAGGAAGTGTTTACAAGACATAGGGCACTAATAAAAGTAATATCAGACAAAGATCCAAGATTCATAGCAGCGTTTTAGGAAGTGTTTCTAGCAGAATAAGGGGTTTACGCAGCAATATCTACAGTATATTATCCACAGACGGACAAACAAACAGAAAGGTTAAACTAGACACTAGAACAGTATCTAAGACATTATATTAACTATACACAGAACAATTAGGTATCATTACTACCAGTTATATAGTTTATATGTCACGGAACCCCACCGCAGGGGCCTCTATGAGAGAGCCCCGTGCTCCCGCGTACACCTCGCGTACAGCTTACGTCAGCTACGCGTAGGTATATCACCTCCTTACGCCCTCGACCTTTACGATCGATCGCGCAACGTCTTGTAGACTCCTCGAATACATACGCTCTGTAGCCATTGCCCCCGTCCCGTGACATTATATATAATATAACACCATAAGAAGGAATAGGGACATTACTATTTAAGGCAAATTACGGGTATAAACTAAGAACATTATTATTACCACATTAAGCAAAGAAAATAAGTAGCACAGCTAAGCAAAGAATAGAGACTTTAATAAATCTTCATGCAAACCTCACAAAAACAGCCAAACTAGTACAGCAAAGGATAAAAAGGTACTATAATACTAAGAGATCTAAGGGACCAGATCTTAAGGAGGGAGATAAAGTATAGCTACTACATAAAAACTTTAAAAGTTAACAACTAAGCAAGAAGTTAGACCATATTAGACTAAGACCTTTCAAAATTAAGCAGAGAATTTTATTGGTTATATATAAGTTAAACCTACTAGCCAAAATAAAAATCTACCCTATATAGCATGTCGCAATATTAGAGCCAGCGCACAAAAGTGTTAAGCCACCAGTCTGTAAGGCGGACATATATAGAGGGCAAAAGGAGAATAAATAGCAAGTTTTAAAGATTATTAGTTATAAGGACGTTAATAATAAAATATAGTACAAAGTAAAGTAAATAGGCTATAGTAAGACTACCTAAGAACTACTAAGCAACCTAGAGAACGCTATAGGAAAGGTAAGGGAGTATTAGAAGAAAGCAGGTTAGGGAGCATTAAAAAAGGATTGCTAAAGAATAAGTTACCTAAGGGGGACCCATAAGGAAGAGCAACTACTATATTACTTAAAGTTATTTCCTTCTCCAGAGGTGCTATTCTCTTATTACCCAGCTTAGACAAACCCTATTAAACAAGTTTCTATTCCTTAAAACAAACCTTCTTACGAATATATTCCAGACGTTAAAAACAAGCATAAGCCAGACACTAGGCTTTAAGGACGCGTACAGACTCTTCTAAGGCACATTAAACCTTAAGCAGCGCGGAGGCCAGCTCACTATTAAGCTTTATAGCGGCAGATTAAACACAAGACCCTATAATAAGTTACTTAGGGAACTTAAAGACTGTTAAAAGTTATAGAACGCACACACTTAGCGTTAGAGACAGAGCGAACGTCACAGGACAATTAAATGTTTGCTTTGGTACACTCTAAACAGGAAGAGGGTTATTAAGACAAAGGACTTGCTAGCACAACGCAAACTAACCCTTCTTTTACACAACGGGAGTAAGGGATCGCCATCACTTCACCTAGTAATAGTATAGAAGAGACAGTACGCAGGCAACGCTCAACCCAAAAAAGAGAAGAGGAGGCTTTAGGTATAATAAGTAAAAATATTAACCAGATTAATTAAACAGACATCACACCTCTAGTAGACAACTTAGAGATGTTAGGAATCTTCAAGAACGAAGATAAAAAGAAAGGAGATAGTATTACGGACAGCTTAAGTATAATATTACAACTACTTAGAGAAAAGTCAGTAGAAGCTAGTTAGTTAATATAGGCACGGTCCAAAATAGATCTGGTAGAACTATATAACAAAGAGTAGTAACCAAGGTCACGTGGCGTTAAACGTATTAACTATATTAAACGGAAGGGACATTACGTTTAATATAGATAACACGTACCTTACGTACAAGGAGGGTTTCCTAGGAGTATAGTTATGTATTTAAAGGACCACAGTCTCTACTCTAGATAGTTCTTTCCTTATAGTAAATCTTAGAATACAATTAGAGTTAATCTATTAGGCAACCACTCTACTAGTTATTATTACGTTATTAAATTATTCTTACCTATATACCTAGCCCAATAACAGGACCTACCGTAGTTACTGTTACAAGGTTCCGTTATATACTGCTTAAAAAAGAAGCTAATATCCCCCCCCTATAATTATATATTAAAGCTGCTACAATATAAAGGGTGTAAAAGGAGCGCAACTCTAGTATTATAAAGTATATTAAGTTACGCCTAAATAAACTATAGAGGGACCCTAGGGTACCCTATAGGAGAGCTAACTAACAACCCTAAAGTAGGGAAGACATATTAGAGAAACAGGTAGAAAAAGTAGAAGAAGAATAGTGCTATATTAGGGCCTAGGCCCATATAAAGAAGGAAGGGAGATATATAAAAGACCAGTAAAGATAATAGTAAGAGAGAGAAAGAAGCTAAAGTAGAGTATAAAAGAGTACTAGGAAACCATCTACTGCAATATAATACTGGTTGGACTAATACTGGAGAGGTGTATAGGAGTTAAAGGTATAGAGGCTGTCTTAGGTAAGAGGAACCCAGGCTGTAGCATGGTTAATACTATAGGGGGTAAATACCTAAGGGCTCCAAAAAGGCCTAATAAAGGCAGAAAATATAATGGTAATACTTTTAAGAATAGGAATAATAGGACTAAAAGACTGGCTCTACTAGGTAGGTATCCTAGTAGATAGCCTAAGATATAAATGTAGCTAGCCAAGACAGACACTAAAACATATAATACTATTATGCCCCTTATACACCAACTAAAAAGCAATACTCTTAGTAGCTAGCACAGAGAACTATAATATACTACTCTTAATATAAAAAGGTCTTAAGGCGGTTACCCAGTGGCTTATTAGCTAAAATATACTAGACCAGTTTTAGGTCGTAAAGGAAATGGTAATAAAAGGCAAAGAGGTAAGCACTAGGCGCCCCCTAATAACTCTACAGTAGTAGAGTTAAGTTCACAATACTAGCGCGTCTGTAGGCTTGTTACGGCAGCAGTGGTTCCCAAGGAGGTTAAAAAGTAAGGTAGTAGAGCACCATAGGTAACTCGCAGGCGCCTTATAGGCGCTATGCAGACGAGTCCTAAAAGACGGGGAGATAGATCACGGGGTTTTCTTATGTAGAGTTTTCTCCCTATATATATATAAGGAGTAGTCCGCGTGGGCCTAGTAGGGATCTAAATCGGACGTTAAGCAATGAATTATTATATATTTATCTACAAAAGCTACCATTTTATTTACTGATTTGATACTATTCTTTTTAGAAGTATTAGGTCTTTTAAACTAAAAAGATAGGCTATAAAAAGCTATTAGTAATAGTTATTTTAATTATAAGTACTAATTTATAAGTGCCTAGATATATAATTTTTTAATTTTTTAATCTCTTTCTATATATCTTGCCTAATATAAATACTTAAGCTATTACTATAAGGCCTAGTATTTACCCTTTTTTATTAAAGTTATAAATAAATATTAAATACTTAACCTAATATTGCTTATAAACGGTATAAAAGAACTTAAATTAATTATATATAACTACTAAATTGTTATTTTAAGCTCTTTAATAGTTGAGTTAATGACTTAATATATTATTAAAACCGTGGCGTTGAATAAAAAAATTTCCCTAAAATTTATTTACCATATGGCCTTCTCTTAAAAGGGAATAAGTGTTACGGACAGCTTAAGTACGATATTATAACTACTTGGAGAAGAGTTAGAAGAAGCTAGTTAGTTAATATAGGCACAGTTTAGGATAGAGCCGGTGTGTAACGGGACTAGCCTAGTTACAGTAGGAATGTCTCGGTAAAACACTCGATAGATAAACTTGACGCTTTGACCGAATTCTGCCGAATTCTGCCAGCTTGATCGACTTCTGCCAAGTTCTGCCAGATCAATTGAATTCTACCGAAGTCCGTCCACGTGCGCACGTGCGCACGCATCGACCAAGACCCCTAACTATTTAATTACAAGATTCTCTGGTTATTCCTTTCTCTTCTTTACGCAACGTCTTATTCTCTATAAGAGCTATACCCTTAGATTTAGATAGAATTTATATTATTCCTTTAAATCTACCCTAAAGGCTCTTCGTGCCCTTATATTACGTTGCGTTAATACCACTACCCTTAAAATGGCAAACGAACTCAAATCCGCTACGTTAACTATTATAACCCTAGTTAGGGAATAAATGACTATAATGCAACAGTCCTTTATGGATGCCTTGGCCTAGTAACAAGCTATACTAGAAGCCCAGCATCAGCAATTAATTAAAGTAATACGCAAAGAACTCTATAACGCCAAAGTACTTGCGTTAGAGACCCTAACAGTAACACCTGTAAATGAGATTAAAATAACTGTATCCAAACCTAGCCCGTTAAACATGAACCTTAAACCAGTAACGGTAACTTAACCCGCGTCTATAACAAATCTAATACCTATTATGAAATCCAAAAAGCTTCCTAACCCTCTAATGTTTGATGGAAATTAAAATGACCTATATCCCTTTATAACTAAGCTCCGTCTTAAACTTTTAACAAACTATAACTAATACCCTACTGAAGCTAGCAAAGTTAGCTATGGAATGTCTTATTTAAGTAAAGATGCTGTACAAACCATAGACCCATTCTTCTATAACAGCACCTTTGTTAATTTTAAAACCTTTATCTCTCTACTAGAACAAATGTATAATAACGCCAGCCGTAAACACACCGCTATTACCAAACTTAAAAACCTATAATAACGGAACCAAGACTTTATAAGCTTCTTTTTGGAATTTTTAGGCCTTATTAGCGAACTGGATTGAAATAAAGCCGCTAGAGTTACTGCTCTTTAATAAGCTATTTTGGATAAAATTAGAGCACAGTTAGTAGGTAGGGAACTACCAAAGGACCTACCCAAATTTGCTATAATGTGTTAATAAATTAATAAGGACCTTTAATATAACAAATAGACTTATTCTCTAAAGCCAACCACACCTCGTGTTTAAAGCTCTACGAAACCAACATATACCCTAAAGCGCGACCCTTCTCCAAAACCTACGCACGACCCTATAGACCTTAACGCCACTCGATCCTACGCACCCTTAGGAACCAACGAATGAAGAACTCAAGCCGCAAATAGAGAATGCTTTAGATATGGTAGAAAAGGACATATCCAAAGAAATTACCGAACTTACCCTTTTAAAAAAGTCCGCCGTAGTTCCTCCTAGTCTTTAAATCGTACCTACTCCTTAAATTATACTTGTTCTTTAAGCCGTACTCACTCCTTAACTTATACTCGTTCTATAAATTATACCTAGTTATTATAAAGTATCTTACCCTTGGCTAACTTAGAAAACAAATTATCCTAGGGCTAAGTCGCGCCTTAGAATAAGAAGTGGAAGAGCATAAGTGTCTAGGCTCTTCTAGCGCTAATACATAACACAACTCCCTTAATATACTTGGCGAAATTCGAATACTTAGAAAATAGAAGGAGGTACGAATCCTTATAGACAGTAGAGCTACTAGCATGGGCTTTATTAATACAAACTACGCGAAAACCTAACGCCTAAATTTAAAGAAACTTAATAAGCCCTAAGGCCTATAAGGCTTTAATGGCAAACCCTTAATATATAGCAAATTGACACACTATGCTCTTATAAAAATGCAGATGGGCGAACACCTTAAATATATTTCCCTATTTATAACACCCCTAAAGCAATATAAGATAATACTTAGATATAGATGGCTAAAATAATACAACCCTTTAATTAGCTGGGTTAAAGAAACACTAAAGTTCCATACAACCTACTGCCAAAGTTATTGCTTGAAACACCACTCGCCCTACGAACATGCATATAACTATTTAAATTCGACATAATACAAATTGCCCTTACCACGAACTTTGAACTAATACAACAAAGCCACAACTACCAATCATGGCAAAGAATGCGAAGATGTTTTGTTAAAACCTCTTGAAATTTATATAATACAAGCCGCGCCCTTTATTTCATTAGCAAGAAAATAAGACCATAAAATCTTTACTATAACAATGGAAGACATTAAGAAAGCGCTAAAACCGAAGTAATATATCAACCCTTAACCTCTTATACCTAAAGAGTACCATAATCTAATTAACGAATTTAAAAAACAATTTGCAGACTAACTAGCCCCACACCGAGATAAGCACGATTTTAAGATAGAACTTAAGCCTAGCATAACACCAAAGTTTGGTCCGCTATACGGTATATTACAAGAAGAACTGCTTGTGATGCGATAATACCTTAATAAATATCTGGAAAAAGGATTTATTCGCCCTAGTTAATCTCTATTCGCCTTACCCATACTATTCATTAAAAAGCTAGGAGGAGGCTTAAGATTCTATGTTAATTATTAAGCTCTAAATATAATTACGATTTAAAACCAATATCCAATTCCCCTAATTTAAGAGACGCTTAACCGTTTAGTAAAGGCACGGTACTTTACAAAGCTTAATATAGTTGCTGCCTTTAATAAAATCCATATATATAAAGAAGATAAGAAGTATATAGCTTTTTGTATATAATAGGGACTCTTTAAATACCTAGTAATGCCATTTAGCGTAAAAAACGGTCCTAGTACGTTTTAGCAATACATTAATAACACGCTTCGTAAATTCCTTAATGTATTTGTTACCATGTATATTAACAATATCTTAATCTACTTATCCTTGCTTTCTAAATATCGGAAACACGTCAGAATGGTCCTTAAACGCCTACGAGATGCGGGCTTATAATACGATATTAAGAAATATAAGTTCCACGCGTCTAAAGTTATATACTTAGGCTTAATTATATCCCGCAACGGAATTAAAATGGACCCTAAGAAAGTTGCCGCGATTGTAAACTAGGAAAGTCCTAGTAGCGTATAAGACATTTAAGGATTTCTAGGATTTGCAAATTTCTATTATCGATTTATTAATCACTTCTTAAAAATCATTCAGCCATTAGTAAACTTAATAAGAAAGAATATAAGATTTAAATGGACTACTAAATATAAACAAGCTTTTAATGAACTAAAACATTGTTTTACGACTACTCCGATTCTTGCCCACTTTAACCCTAACCTTAAATGTATCGTTAAAACGGACTTGTCTGATTATGCCCTAGGAGGAGTATTATCGCAATACAATAAGAACGGTAAGCTGCGTCCAGTAGCCTTCTTTTCCTGAAAGCTCGCCCCTGCCAAATTAAACTATAAGATATACAATAAGGAACTACTTGCAATTATTAGATGCTTTAAACAATGGCGTCCAGAACTTAAAGGATTGCTATTCCTAATACGCGTATTAACAGACTATAAAAACCTGCAGTACTTTATAACTATAAAACAGTTAACGCAGCGCCAAATTTATTAGGCCGAATACCTCTCATGATTTAACTTTAAGATTATATACCAACTGGGCAAACTTAATTAGAAGCCTGACACATTAATATAATAGTTATAAGACTTACCTATAAACGCCTTAGACGAACGAATTATAAATTAATTACAGATCTTATTGCCCCCTAAATGTTTTAAGAAACTACGTCCTATGTTCTTAGATACGGAACTTAATAGAAACGAATCAGAAATTAATAAATAGGAAATGGAAATTGATGAGCTAATAGAATATAAATACAAGAACGACGCATGGATAACAGATATAATAGGAGCGATTTAAATAGGAAAACGATAGTATAAAGATATTATACTCGCCAAATGCGAAATTTGTAATAATTGACTATACTATTAACAGAAAATGGTAGTCCCGAATTTCAAACCTTTGTGATTTAAGATACTTGAATTTGTATACGACTCTCCTATAGCAGGACATCCTGGCCGTGCGAAAACGTATGAGATAGTTTAACGAGCGTATTACTGGCCTATAATGCACAACTATATACGAAAATACGTCCAAGCATGCAGAACGTGTGTTTGTGGAAAAACTTCTCATATAAAGAAATAAGGAGTACTCCAACTATTGTCAATTCTAATGTAAAGATGGCGTAATATCTTAATTGACTTTGTGGTAGATTTACCTAGCAGCAACGGATTTATAAATATTATGGTAGTAGTTAACCGCCTTATAAAAATACGACATATAATTCCTATGGACTTAATTAATGTTATCTCAGTAGCTAAATGTTTTGTTAAACACGTCTTTAAGCTACATGGACTCCCTAACTTGATAATATCCGACTATGGAAGCCAGTTCGTTTTAGACTTCTGGCAAGCTCTATGCAAATAATTAAGTATACAAACACAACTCTTAACTGCATTTTATCTAGAGACAGACGGTTAAACTAAAATTGCGAACGCGATTATAGAATAATACCTATAAATATACTGCTCCTACCTGCAAGACGACTGGGAAAAGTGGCTGCCTTTAGCTAAGTTTACTGCGAATAATACAATAAATGAATTAATAGGCATAACGCCGTTCTACGCGACCTATAGACAAGACCCTTAACTTGGATTTAAACTACAACCTAAAATTAATACAACAGGACCCATAATTAAACGGATTCAGTTAATTAATATATATAACTTTGCTAATTAAATAAAGCAGTTAACGGAACTACTATAAAGTGAATTAATATACGCTTAAACGGTATAGGAATGGTATACAAATAAAGGACGAGCTCCCGCGTGGGACTTTAAAGAAGGTAATATGGTTTACCTAAATACACGAAATATAAAGACTTAACGGCCCTTAAAGAAACTTAATTGGAAGTTTGTGGGCCTATACCAAATTAAAAAGAAACTAAGCCCGTACGCCTATAAGCTTAAACTGCCAACTAAGATAAAAATACACCTAACGTTTCACGTAAGCTTACTGCAACCCTTAAAGGGTAAACCTTTAACTTATAAAGTGCCGCTACCACCTCCTATAATTATTAACAACGGTAACAGTTCTTACTTTATTAACTTAATTAACGACATATAATAGAAAATATAATCTAAATAATTTAAACTTCTTATTAAGTGGGAAGGATATAAAATATAAACCTGGGAAACCTATAACCAGATTAAGGCCGACGCGCCTTCCTTAGTAAAAGAATTCCATAAGGACCATCCTTTACGGCCTACTCTGGCTGGATGGACATAACATAAAGGTAAATAACTGCCACCTAACATAAATACACGAAACTCGAATTTAAAAAAAACTTAAAATAAGTTATGACGTTTATAACGCAATTACGTAACACGCAAGATATTAAGGAACTTTAACTGGCGGTTAAAGTTATCTAATTGGTTAGATCTGCCTTACCAAGACCGCCACCTAACATAAAAATATAACACGTAATAAAATTATAAATTCTTAACTAAATTGAATTATTTTAAACCTTTGGCTAAAGGGGGGGGTACTGTAACGGGACTAGCCTAGTTACAGTAGGAATATCTTGGTAAAACACTCAACAGATAAACTTGACGCTTTAACCAAATTCTACCAAATTCTGCTAGCTTAATCAACTTCTGCCAAGTTCTGCTAGATTAATCGAATTCTACCAAAGTCCGTCCGCGTGCGCACGTGCGCACGCATCGACCAAGACCCCTAACTATTTAATTACAAGATTCTCTGGTTATTCCTTTCTCTTCTTTACGCAACGTCTTATTCTCTAC
>Ga0307507_10003149_pt1 | contig 32778 bp, 3 predicted proteins | sample 7_EM_MG_FD_207223 | JGI IMG/M metagenome (GOLD analysis project Ga0307507, IMG submission 207223) | Populus trichocarpa ectomycorrhiza microbial communities from riparian zone in the Pacific Northwest, United States - 7_EM | ecosystem: Host-associated > Plants > Roots > Unclassified | place... | reverse complement strand
TACTGTCGGAGTTGCCAACTGGCAACTTTAAGGACCTCTAACTGCCGAATTCTGCCAAGTTCTACCAGAACCGCCACCTAAGCTCTACCCTGCCCGTGCGTAGCACAGTACCCGTTAACCTAGCAACTAAGCGAACGTTATATACCCTTTTTCTCCTATTTCCTACTTTCCTTTCCTTACGCAATATCTTAACTTTATTATATAGTTTATGTATATAGCTTAATAATATCTACTTCGCTATATATTATTATCGCTTATGCTTACTCTATAACACTATATTACGTTAACCCTATATACTACCCTCCAAAATGCAGAACAACCCTAAAGCCCCTATAACAGCTATTGGCATTATATCCGCACTCTAAGAATAATTGGCAGAAATATAAAAGTCCTTTATAGACGCCCTTATACAAAACTAAGCTACTTTAACTTAATAACAAGCTAAATAAGAAGTATAACACTAGTAATTAATTAAAGACCTCTAAGAAGAAATCCGCACCCTTAAGATGCTTATATTAGGGCCCTAAGACTGAACACTATCTCTAGAGATAAACACGTGGAATAAGAGCCCTAAACCTATAGTAGTTACTTACCCTAAATTAACTACTGCACCACAACAATTTAAATAACTACTAGACCCTCTAATATTCACTAGTAAATAATAAGAACTCTAATTATTCCTAAGCCGGCTTAAAAATAAGCTAACTAGTAACGCTAACTGCTACCTAACTAAAGCTAACTGACTCTGCTACGCCCTAAGTTAATTAGGAGGAGATGTAGCTAACCTTATTAAACCTCTTTAACCGAACTCAGTACTAAGCCTAATTGTACTTCTTAAAGCCATGTATAGTAACCCAAATCGCTAAGCTACTACTTAGAGAAAGATAAACTATATAACTTAAGGAATAAAAAGCTTTCTAGTATACTTCTCTAAATTTAACCGTTACGTAAAAGAAATAGGCTGGAATAACTCCGTACTAATTAATAGCCTTATTAAATCCCTAAGCCCCGAACTAAAAACCTCCCTGATAGGTATAGACCTACCAGGAGCTCTTAACGCCTACGCAAACGTTATTAATAAATAATATAATGATATACTACGCCTAATACCAAAGTCCGCTCCTTAATATAATACAATAAACCTATAAATATCTACTAAGTTATCGTCTTAGCCTAAGCACCCCAACGCTATAGATATTACCACTGGAACCCTAGGATACGCCCCACTAGGGTCCTTTAAATAAGAATAACGCACTAAGCTAGGCCTCTGTTTTAAGTGTAGAAGTAGCTCTTACCTTTCTAACTATTGCTCCGTCCCTATGCCCTAACGCGAATTACAAACGGCTAACACTAGTAGCTGTTTACTGTATTGATCCTCTAGTTACCATCCCCAATCTCTACCTAGTTCTAGCCCCGCATTTAGTAAGCACTACTTACGAGGACGAAGCTATAACTAATATGCTATAAGAACTCCACCCTAATTGCCTCTAAAAGGAAGGTCCTGGAGCTAAGTTGCTCTTTAGGACGGCGCTGCCTTAGGATCTTATTAAATGCTTTAGATGTCATGAACTCTGACTTTTAGGATTACAGTATAACCGTTAACTATTGTCTTTGGCAGAATAATTAATAGGTTAATGCTTAAGTCCTAATTAATATAGGAGCTAGTAGCATAGGATTTATTAATAAGATCTTTATATAAGATAATGGTTTTACTCTAACCCAATTTAACCAGCATATTAACGTGTTTGGATTTGATGGCAAATGCACTATCTTAGGCCGTATTACCTATGTAGTATTCCTAAAACTCTAATACCTGAACTACAAAGAACTGATTAAGCTTTTTATTACCACTCTAGGTCACTTAGTGATACTTAAACAACCTTAGATGAAGCTATATAAGGTAACCATTAATTGGGATAACCTTAAGCTTTTATTTACTGCCTCCTGTTGTAAGTAGAAGTGCCTTATAACTTGCTGCTTAAACCCTAAACCGAAATCTAAAAAATCCACTAGGATCTATTAGTCTAAAAAGTCTACCCAATTCTACTAAGAACCCGAAAATTATACTGAACCATATAAACTAACCCTAACTACTGTACCACCCTGAACCAAGTAGAAGCCTAAACTTAAGCTTAATATACGAAAGTACCAGAAGAACTGGTATTCTACCATAAAAAGAATACTTGAAGAACCCAAACCTAAATTTAATACTGACTCTGTACCTAATACTAAACCTAAAGTTAAATAAGAAATAGTAGATAATTAAAAGGAAGTTGCTAACTAGTAACTCGCCCCCCTTTCTATGGATATCTATATAATTGGAGCTACCCTATTAGCATAACTCGCCAGGAAACCTAAATATATAATCTTTACCGTTACAATAGCTAATATTGAAAAGGCCCTAGCATTAAAGAAGCATACTAACCCTGCTATAAAAGTACTAGTATGCCATTATAAGCATCTAGAAGTATTTTTATAAAAGGAAGCTAATAAGTTAGCAGAGTACCAACTATACGACCATAAGATTATACTTAAAGAAGGAAAACAACTAGGATTTAGACCCTTGTATAGAATATCCTAAAACAAACTCTAAGTGTTGCGGAAGTACTTAAATAAATACCTAAGTAAAGGATTTATTAGAGCAAGCTCTTCGCCTATAGCTATACCTATAATCTTTGTTAAGAAACCTGGCGGCGGTTTACGCTTCTATATAGACTACTAAGCTCTTAATGCTATTACTATTAAGAATCGGTACCCGCTCCCGTTAATTTAAGAGACACTAAACCAATTAAGTAAGGCTCGCTACTATATAAAACTTAACCTTATCTACGTATTTAACCGCCTCCGTATCATAAAAGGAGATAAATGGCTTATAGTATTCCGTACTAGATACGGACTATTTAAATACTTAGTAACGCCGTTTAGCCTTATAAATGCCCCGAGTTTATTCTAATACTTTGTAAATAATACCTTATAACCTTACCTAGACGTTTTCTATACTGCTTATATCAACGATATTTTGGTATATAGCAATAACCTAGCTGAATATAAGAAATACGTTAACCTTGTTTTAAAAGCCCTATGTGGAGCTGGACTATAATTAGATATAGATAAATGCGAGTTCCATAAAACGGAAGTTCTATACCTTAGACTTATTATCTCTATAGACGGTATATAAATGGACCTAAAGAAGATTAAAGTAATTGTAAACTGGTAAGAACCTAAGAACGTTAAGGATATAAGAGCCTTTATAGGATTTGCTAATTTCTATTAACAGTTTATTAATAACTTCTCCGCCCTAGTTTTACCTCTTATGGCTTTAACCTAAAAGGATAAAGCCTTTATCTTTAATAAGGAATGTAAGAAGGCCTTTACCTATCTAAAAGTTATGTTTACTACCGCACCTATACTTTAATACTTTGACCTAAACCAAAAGAGTGTTATAGAAGCTGACTTATCTAACTACGTCACTAGAGGCATTCTGTCTTAGTATAATAAAGAAGGGGTACTGCACCCTATAGTATACTTCTTAAAACAACTAAGTCCAGCCGAATGTAACTATAAGATCTACGATAAAGAATTATTAGCTATTATTAGATGTTTTAAACAATGGCGACCTAAACTAGAAGGCGCTAGATTTCTAATTAAGGTCCTTAGTAACTATAAGAATCTATAGTACTTCACGACTATAAAATAGCTAAGTTATTGTTAAGCCCACTAGTTAGAATATCTGTCTTAATTCTAATTCTTAATTACGTACTACCTAGGCGTTTAAGGTTAAAAACCTAATACCCTAACTCGACGTTTACAAGATATAATAGTATAGGAAGAAGCACGCGCCTACCACAAATAAACCCTGCTTTATCCCAAATTATTTAATCCCCTGGCTAAAGACCTTACGGTACACGTCCTTAAAATAACTAATTAATTAATTAAACAGATTATAATTAACGAATACCCAAACAATGAGTTTATCTAAGAGACACTTAAGCTAATTTAAGATGGCGTTAGACGCTCTAAAAAGATCTCTCTAAGTAAATATAAAGTTTGTGGAGACTGCTTATACTACTAGAACTGCCTAGTTGTCCCTAATTATAATAAACTTAAGCTTAAGCTCCTTAAACACGTATATAACCTACTAGTAGCCAGCCACCTAGGCTAAGAAAAAACCCTAGAGCTACTCCAATAGGAGTACTACTAGCCAAATATGCATAATATAACACAAAGGTACGTCTCTAGCTGCCATACCTACCAATGAGCCAAAGCTTTGTATAAGATATATAATGGCTTTCTAAAGCCACTGCCTGTTCCGGACCAAAGATAGAAGGATATCTTAATTAACTTTATTATTGATCTCCCTAAAAGTAAAGGCTGCACGAATATTATAGTAGTTATAGACCGACTATTTAAGATGAGACACTTAATTGCCTGCCCTAATATATTAGTACCTGCCATTGCCCAACTGTTCCTAGATTATATATAGAAACTCCACGGACTCCCTAAAACAATTGTCTCTAATAGAGGCCGCTAGTTTATCTTGGTGTTTTAGAAAGAACTAACTACCTAACTCTGTATTAAAGCACTGTTATCTACGGCATATTACCTAGAAATGGATGGTTAAACGGAACGTGTAAATGCTATAATGGAACAGTATATTTGGATATACATATCGTATCTACAGGACGACTAGATGGACTGGCTTGCATTTACCGAGTTTATTGCAAATAACTCTGTCTTAGAAACTATAAAGGTCTCCCCATTCCTAGCTAATTACGGCTAGCACCCGCAAATGGGTTTTAAACCTTTTAGTAATGTTCCCTATTTAGCTTATTAGGCCTTATAAGTTGTAGAAGCAAATAAATTTGTAAAGAAGATGGAAGAACTATAGGAGTTCCTTGCTAATAAAATAATATGGGCCTAGTCTGTCTATAAAGCCATAGTAAATAAGAACCAAATGTTACGGACGCTTTAAGTACAATGTTATAACTACTTGGGGAAGAGTCGTAGGAAGCTAGTTGGTTAATACAGGCACGGTCTAGGATAGATCTGGTGGAACTATGTAACAAGGAATAGTAAGCGAGTCACATAATATTATACGCAGTGTACGGAGTATACGCAGTGTACGTCCATGTATAACACGTATAATACGTACCTTACGTATAAGAGAGGATTTCTTAGGAGTATAGTTGTGTATTTAAAGGACCTTAGTCCCTACTATAGATAGTTCTCTCCTTATAGTAAATCTTAGAATACAATTGGAGTTAATCTGTTGGGCAACTACTCCACTAGTTATTATTATATTATTAATTTGTTCTTACCTATATACCTAACCTAATAATAGGACCTACTGTAGTTCCTACTATAAGGTTCCGTTACATATTTACTACTAAGGTTACGGTATTAAACAAGATCGAACAATATGCCACCTAAAGCACTAGTTATAACGGCGTTGGCAATAGCTATAACCTCAGGACCAGGAGACACCAGTATAGCAGATACGGATTCTTAAGTAGTTACGCAAGGTTAGTTATAAGAAATGGTTAATCACTTACAAAATAATAATAGGATACTTAAAGAACGCATTAATAGAATTAGAGCAGCGAAAATTAAACTACCTTTAATTAAATAATTCTTAGGAGAGAAGTTAAAGCTTAAGGGATTTCTTATATAGATGCACTTTAAGGTAATATAGGAAGGAGCAAAGTTAGCAATATTATTAGATTAAGTAGCCTATGCAGAATTGTTCCTAACAGGAAGGGCACTTAAGTGGTTTAAACTATACCTCACGGAAATATAGGCTAATGGCATAACAACTACTAACTAAAACGTACGGTATATATTTGCTAGTTAGAATAGGTTTGCAGAATAACTAACGCAGATATTTAAAGACCCAGAGGCCATAACCACAGCAGAACAAAAGCTTTAGAACTTAGTACAACATACTTTAGCAATTAAGTATACAACGCAGTTTTAGACACTAGCTATGTAGGTTAAGTGGAATAATAGGGCGCTTATAGCATAGTATAAATAGGGACTTAAGGCTAAAGTCTAGAACGCAATTATCCTAATAAAAGATGTAGATACTTTAAGAGAGTTAATAGACCAGTTAATAAAGATTAATAATAGAATCTATTAAAGGGAACAAGCTAAGAGAGGGTAAGACAGAGTTCTACAGTTATATAAGGCGCAGAATACGCAACGACAGACATAGAGTTAAAAACTATAGAATGGCACAGAGCTAATAGACCTAAGCAGTACTAAAGAAACCTAAAGATAGAAAAAGAAACTATAGAAACCTAGAGGTTAAGGATTAAGTAATTAAAGGACCTAAAAGTAAAGGCTAAACCAGGGATCTTAGCAGCAGAAGACATTTAGGTAGACTCTACAGCAAAAAAAGTGGTTTAAATATGGAGCTTGTATAAATTATAAAAAATAAAGTTATTTTGCCAAAGACTGCAGAGGTAGTTAGAGTAACCATATAGTAAAGGGAATAAGGCTAGTAGACGGCATATACGTATAGAGGGACAACGGTGCACTATAAGGAACAAAAGAATGTTTAATTAATAGTTTTGCGTATTATTATAATAACGCATACTAAATTCATGAGGACGCTAAATATAGCGTAAGCTATTGGCTATAGGAGCTATTGTTATCTAAGTTTAGAGGAACCAATAAACCAGCTTATAGATTAGACATTAAAGACAATAAATTCAATATAGGCGAAGTATTTAGCGATAATAAGGCAATAAAGGCAGCTTACTAGGAGCATATAGACCTCAGAGAAGTTAAAATAGAAGTAGAAACTAAGACCATTATAGAACAAGGTTTAGTAACGGGTATTATAACACCATTAGATACAATTTCCATCGCTTTATAAGACAATAGGAGTAATATTTAGAAGAAATAAAGCAAGTAGACAACTGCTAGTGCTAGCTTATTACTTAATAAAGGCAAAAGGCTACAGGCTTAAGATTTTTAAGAAGAGATAAAAGAAGCTTAAGATTTTTAAGATAAGATAAGATACACCTAAGGACCCATAACGGACGAAAACCAATAGGAAAGAGTAGTAACTTAGTTTAGTAACAAATAAATAAGTATAGGACGCAAGTTTAAGAACTACAAGTTTAGGGAATAAGTAAAAACGTTAGCAATCCTAGGTAAACGTAGTGTTTAGCCTAAAAATTAAACAGTTAATACTAGGATTAAAAAGTAAAACAACTACAAAGATCCAGCTATAAGACGTAGAAAATAAGAAACTATAGATAAGTTCAGAATAAGAATTATTATATAGCAAGAGCAAAAGCTAGATAAGAGGTTAGCTATACTAGGTTATATAAGGGATAGAGCACCCGTATAAAGAGTTACTAATAGGCTGAGTGTAGGAACACCTAGGGCAAAATAGTTAGATAAACTGGAATAAGAGGAGGATCTAGATATCCTAACTAGGTTTAAAGAAAGATATATTAAAGGATATTATAATACAGTAATAATAAGGTACTTTCTAACAGATAGACCATATATACTAAACCAGTTGTATGGAAAGTAGTATAGGCAACGACACAATGACAAATAGGTAGATTTTTATATATAGCTGGACAAAAAAGTTGTCTAAAACTAACCTATTATGGAGAAACGCATAAGTCACATTAAAGGAGTGTTAATTATAATATTAAGGAACCTAGAAGAGGGATCTAAGGACTAAAGAAGCAAGTGATAAATCTTAGTACCTATAGCAGAGATACCAGTAGTTAGGTTAACTAGGTATAGGTTTAAACTTAAGGATAAAGATAAACTAAGAGTTAACCTAAAACATATAGCATATTATACACTATTATAGATAGCTTGTGTGGATAATATATGCAATATATATAGAGCACTAAAAGATAAGAACCAGAAGTACCTAGTAAGGATATATTAGGCACTAGAGGAAAAGCAGTTTAGAAATACTAAATATATATATAAATAGCACCTAGTAGAAGTATAAGGTTAAGGAGACTTAATACTTTAACCAGGAAAATTCCTTATAGAAGAATGCCTAGATAGATAATAGTAGTAGGAGTACCTAGAGAACACTTATCTATAGTACGTAGAGAAAAAGAAATGAACTAAGTATTAGCCTAAGCAGGACTAAGTATAGGCAGGATTTAGTAGCCAACAGTTGGGAAAAGAGGAGGCGTATAGGACCAGAGGGAACTAGTGTTAGAGCCTTAGACCCTTAAAGGAATTTAAGGTTAATACCTAAATTTATAAGTTAAGTGGCAAGATTAGTAGTTTAAAGTATTAGTAGATAGTAGAGTAACTAGAAACCATATATCACCAAAGGCAGTAGAAAGAATAGGGTTACCATATAGATAAAAGAAACACCCATATCTACTTATAATAATTTTAGGAGATCAGATAGCCTATAGAGGAGGCATTATTAATCTTAAAATAGGACCTATTTAGTTAACTATTAAAGGAAGACCAGTCAGAATGTCTTTTAATATCCTACCATTGGGATAGGATAAGGCGATACTAGGAATGCCTTAGTTATAAGAGTACAATTTAAAGATTAATTGGGTTATAGGTTAGGTTGATATTAAAGATATTTAATAGCGTAAAGTGCGATAGTAAACCAAGTTGGTATAGTACTAAGTTGGAGCGATATATAAAGAGACTAAGCAAGGCTTAAGTTATATACCAAAGAGATACCACAAGTATAGTAAAAAGTTATGGTTACTAGAAAGTAAAAAGCTGTTAGAGTATATAGCATAGGACTATAAAATAGAATTAGAAGAGGGAATAAGTCTAAAGTTCTTTCTAATCTATAAGCTTACTAAAACGGAGTTAGTAGCGCTTAAGGAGTTTATCTAGGAGAACTTATATAAGGGATATATTAGACCGTTATAGTTATTAGTAGAATATCCAGTACTATTTATCCTAAAGAAAAACGGAAAACTTAGGATATGTATAGACTATAGACAGTTAAATAGCATTACTAGGAAGGATAGGTATCCTTTACCCTTAATTAGCGAAATCCAAGATAGGATAGGCAATGCAAAGATCTTTATAAAGATAGATCTGAGATAGGCGTACCATCAGATTAGGATTAAGAAAGGCGACAAATAAAAGGCAGCCTTTAGGTTAAAGGAAGGACTATACAAACCATTAGTTATACAATTTGGGCTTATAAACGCACTAGTAATGTTCTAAAAGCGAATTAATAGTGTGTTAGGAGAACACCTAGATAAGTTTGTTATAGCATACCTTAACAATATTATCATCTACTTAGAGAATAAGGAAGATCACGGAGAACACGTTAAATAGGTCTTAAAGAGACTATAGAAAGAACAGATGCTAGTAGTAATTAAAAAATACAAGTTCTTTATAGTAAAGACCAATTTCGTAGGATTTATTGTTAAACTAGGGAAAATTAGTATGGACCTAAAGAAAGTTAAAGCTATAGTAAGTTGGTAAGAACTAGAGAATGTTATATAGTTAAGGTTATTTCTAGGGTTTTGTAACTACTATAGGAGGTTTATAGCACAATAGTTAAAAAGTATTAAGCTATTTATAAGGCTAACAAAGAAGGAGGAACCGTGGGTTTAGGGTAATAAATAGAAGGAGCTGTTCTAGGAACTTAAAGAGTTATTTACCTAAGAACTAGTCCTCAAGATCTATCAACTAAAGTTAAAAACATTTATTAAGATAGATATATTAGACTTTGCACTAGGAGCATATTTGCTATAGAAGCACTAGGACGCATAGCATCCAGTAGCATACAATAGTTAGAAAATGACACCACTAGAGTTAAACTATGACATCTACAACAAGGAGTTATTAGGTATAGTTACAGCACTTAAGGAATAAAGAGCATTTTTATAAGGTATAGAGAAACCATTTATGGTTAAGACGGACTATAAAAACCTTACAGGATTCCTAATAATAAAGGAACTTAACCAAAGATAGGTTAGATGGGCGGAAATGCTTATAGAATACCATTTCAAAATTTAGTATACTAAGGGTACAGATAATGCATAAGCAGACGCTCTAAGTAGAAAAGCTAAACTATAAAGTAACGAAAAGCTGTTAGGAGCTTTATTGCGAAAGGATTAAGACGGATTAATTAGGTATAATTATCCAAAGATTACAGTAACTAAGGAAAGTTAGATCTATAAGTTACTAAAGAGTGATTAGATATAGAAGATCTAAGAAGTATAGGTAGAGAATCTAAACTTAAAGCAATATAAAAACAGAGAAGTAATATATATACCTAAGTCTATTACAGAAGAATTTATTAAGGAATTCTATAAGGGAATAATATAAGAATATAATGGAGCTATAGGCTTAGTATTAAGGCTTTAAAAGGAGTACATTATTTAAGAAATCTGGGGACTAGTAAGATAAGTTATAAAAAAGTATCTAGATTACTAAAGGAATAAACCAACAAGGTATAAGCCGTATAGAGGGCTATAACCTATTAAAGTACTAGGAAGACTATAGGAAGTTATATTATAGGACTTTATTATTAAGTTACTAAAGTTAAAAGATCCTATTATAGGATAAGATTATAATGTAATCTTAGTAATAGTAGATAAGCTAACAAAGTAGGGATACTTTATAGCATACACTAAAGAGATATTAGTAGAAGATGTCGCTAGAATCTATATAAAAGAAGTATTTATAAGGCATGGAGCACTAGATAAGATTGTGTTGGATAGAGATCTAAGATTTATAGCAGTATTTTAGAAAGTGTTTCTGGCAGAACAAGGAGTTCGCGCAGTAATATCTACAGTATATTATCCGCAGACGGACGGATAAACGGAAAGACTAAACTAGATACTAGAACAGTATCTAAGGCATTATATTAATTACGCATAGAATAATTAGGTATTATTATTACTAGTTATACAGTTTGCATATAACGCAACACTATAAGAAGGAATAGGGACATTACTATTTAAGGCAAATTACGGATATAAGCCAAGAACGTCGTTATTGCCACGTTAAGTAAAAAAGACGAGTAGCACAGCTAAATAAAGAATAGAGACGTTAATAAACCTTTATATAGACCTTATAGAAACAGCCAAACTAGTACAAAAATAAATAAAAAGGTACTATAATGCTAAGAGATCTAAGGGACCAGATTTTAAGGAGGGAGATAAAGTATAGCTACTATATAAAAATTTCAAGAGTTAATGACTAAGTAAGAAGTTGGACTATATTAGACTAGGACCTTTTAAAATTAAGTAAAGGATTTTATTAGTTACGTATAAGTTAAACCTACTAGCCAAAATAAAGATCTACCCTATATAGCATATCGCAATGCTAGAGCTAGTATATAGAGATATAGAGCTACTAGTCTATAAGGCAGATATATATAGAGGACAAGAGGAAGACAAATAGCAAGTTTTAAAGATTATTAGTTACGAGGATATAGATAACAAAACGTAGTATAAAGTAAAGTAAATAGGCTATAGTAAGACTACCTAGGAACCACTAAGCAACCTAGAGAACGCTATAGAAAAGGTAAAGAAGTATTAAAAGAAAGCAGGTTAGGGAGCGTAAAAAAAGGATTGCTAAAGAACAAGTTACCTAAGGGGGACCTAAGAGGAGCAATTACTAAGCTACTTAAAGTTGTTTCCCTTATAGGAGGAGAGCTAGTCCTTTTATTACCTAGCTTATTAAGACCCTATTAAATAAGTTTCTACTTCTTGGAACAAACCTTCTTATAAACCTTCTTAAGATAGGTTAACTAAGCAAACATAACCTACTGAGACTTAAAGGAGCAATATTGAGCCTTAAGGGCCTAAGCGGTCTCTTTAGCAGAATGGTAGAGTTTAGCGCGCGCGGCGGCCAACTTAGACTTAAGTTTTATAGTGGTAGATTAAATATAAGACCTTATAATAAGTTACTTAGGGAACTTAAAGACTATTAAGAGTTATAGAACGTGTATACTTAGCGTTAGAAATAGAGCGAACATTATAGGACAATTAAATATTTACTTTAGTGCACTCTAAGCAAGACAAGGGTTGTTAAGATAAGGGACTTACTATTATAACACATACTAACCCCGCTTTCGCATAATAAGAATATAGAGATGACATTATCTTACTAAGTAATAGTATAGCAGCTACAGTGCGAGCATAACGTTGCGCTTATAAAGAAGAAGAAGCTTTAGGTATAATAAGTAAGAATATTAACTAGACTAATTAGATAGATATTATACCTCTAGTAAACAACTTAAAGATATTAGGAATCTTTAAGGACAAAAATAAAGAGGAGGGAAATAGTGTTACAGACGCTTTAAGTATAATATTATAACTACTTAGGGAAGAGTTGCAGGAAGCTAGTTGGTTAATATAGGTATAGTTTAGGATAGATCTAGTAGAACTATATAATAAGGAATGGTAAGCAAGTCACATAATGTTATACGCAGTATACGGAGTATATATAGTGTATGTTTATATATAACACGTATAACACATACCTTACGTACAAGAGAGGATTTCTTAGGAGTATGGTTATATATTTAAAGGACCTCAGTCCCTACCGTAGATAGTTCTCTCCTTGTAGTAAATCTTAGAATATAATTGGAGTTAATCTGTTAGGCAACCACTCCACCAGTTATTATTACATTATTGATTTGTTCTTACCTATATACCTAGCCTAATAATAGGACCTACCGTAGTTCCTACTATAAGGTTCCGTTACACTAAACCCTAGCACTAGCTTACTAAATTGGTGACTTTATCTAGCTAAACGCAAGAAATCTAAATATAAAATAACCTACTAAGAAACTTAATTGGAAGAACGCTGGCCCTTATAAGGTTAAAAAAGTTGTCTTTTCTTATGCCTACTAACTAAAGCTCCCTAATACGGTTAAAATCCACCCTATATTCTATACGTTAGTCCTCCGCCCTGCCGCCCCTATATTAGACGCCCTGCCTGGACAGATCTAAGACCCTCCCCCACTAGTTAAAGTGGATGGTGAGGATAAGTACCTTGTTAAAAGAGTTGACGATATTAAGTATAATAAACGGAAACGCAAATATATATACCTTATAAAATAGAGAGGTTTTACTGAACCCTTATAGGAACCTACTAACTCTGTAGGACTTATATAAGCCGTAGAAGACTTTTATAAACTCTACCTAAAACTACCACAGCCCTATCTTATAGATGCTCGAGTTTAAAGGGGGGGTACTGTTATGGGACACCCCCGTAACACCTTATACACGTCTACCTGTTTCTACCGACTAAACAACTAGAGACTGACTATAAGACAGCAATCTAATAGCAATCTGCCGTATTCCGCCGTAATCTACTATCTCTACTATTGGAGTTGCTAACTGGCAACTTTAAGGACCTCTAACTGCCAAATTCTATTAAGTTTTACTAGAACCGCCACCTAAGCTCTACCCTGCCTGTGTGTAGTATAGTACCCGTTAACCTAGCAATTAAGCAAACGTTATGTACCCTTTTTCCCCTATTTCCTACTTTCCTTTTTTTACGCAACGTCTTGACTTTATTATATAGTTTATATACATAGCTTAATAATATCTACTTCGCTATATATTATCATCGCTTGTGCTCACTCTGTGACAAAACTAGATTAACCAGATAAACGTCTTAAAAGTGTTTATTTACGTATTTTAGCGTGTTTTTTTGGCCTTAGCAGAAGCTAGCCCTATTTAGGTTGTAGCGCTTGTCCCTATAGGGTAAGGCTTAGTAGGGGCTTATACAGAGGCTCGTGTAGAGGCTCGTTTTTATATTATAACCAGAGCTATCTGGTTTTATTAGATAACCGGTTTATTAAAATACCTAATAACCGATCCGAATTGAGCCAGTGAAATCGACGAACCGGTTACTCTCAAGATTTTGGTTAAGGGGGTGTTCGGTTGCAATCTGGAGGCTTCAGATTCAGTTCAGAATCCGTTGATTCGGAGTGATTTTGCCTGCACAGCCTTAAAAATTTGATGTTCCTCTCACCGCTCAAAGAACGCCAGAATTGCACGCTAAAAGAACACTAAAAATTGGCAACTTTACCGTATGAAGCTTCTAAACTGAAGGTCCCGGCGTCAGTTCAATCTAGAGGTCTACGTCCCAGGTTCAGATTCAGTTTCAATCTAAAGCCTCCAGATTACACACCCCCGTGCTTTTACAAAGCCACAAACGCGTATCGAATTAGGGAGGAACGCGTCCTTTTCTGCCGGACTTTCAGTTCAGATCTGATCTGAAGTTTTGCAACCGAACACCCCCTAAACCGATCTAATTCAAAAAGTAACCTAACTTGACATCACTGCTAGGGCCTATCCCTTAACCCGTCAGGGCCGCATTGAGGAAGGTCCGTGCACGAACATTACGCGTTATTTGGCGTGGGGCCTTGATCTAATCGATCCAATTGGCTAGCCCTTATTGATAACCATACGACCCATTTTGACGGGTTAAGGGATATTTAACCTATTTACTATAAATTACCCTAAGGTACAGGGTCCGGGAGGTTCGGTATCCCCCCCCCGTGCGCGCAGCAGCGGTGGCATCTAATTTCGCTTGAGCTTCGCCTAAGTTAGTATGTAGAGCTAGCAGGAAGGGGTGTAGTACGTGGTTAGGGATTGAACTACGGCCCACCTCGAATTCGGAGCCCTGAGCTCGATTTTGAAGCTATTCTAAACTCCTCTCCCCTACCAAATTGTAATATCACCTCTAGATCTTGGTGTGTTACCCCATTGCCTTCCTTAATATGGCTCCAAATATAGGTAACTGGCAGTACGCCTTTATTTGAAATCCTTCTTGTAGCCGGCGCCAGTATACGTGTATGCGCCCGCGTTTAGAGCTTATATTAATAGGAGAAAGAGGCTTTATAATACCACGACTTTTGGTGAGGGAGAGGAGTTCAGAATAGCTTCAAATTGAGCTCAGAGCTCCGAATTCAAGGTGGGCCGTGGTTCAAGCCCTAACCACGTACTACACCCCTTCCTGCTAGCTCTAACTACATACTAACTTAGGCGAAGCTCAAGCGAAATTAGATGCCACCGCCGCTGCGCGCACGAGGCCGGACCCTGTATAGGTAACGGATTAGATATGGAAAATCAAGACGTTGCGTAAAGAAGAGAAGAGAATACAGGATCTTGTAATTAAATAGTCAAGGGTCTTGGCGGTAGATGCGTGTGCACGTGCGCACGCGGTTTTAATACTTTTTGTCTTCGACAGAACTTGGCAGAATTTAATCGAACTGGCAGAATTTGGCAGCGTTTGATCAAAGCGTCGGTTTTCGTATGTCGAGTGTTTTACCGAGACATTCTTGCTGTAACAGGGCTGGTCCCGTTACAGATAGGTATCGGAGGTCGGGGTTAGGCTTGGCGTAACTTTAGGTTACGCACGACCCCCTAAGGTCCGCAATATATCGTCCAAATATCACCCCCCCCCTTAGGTGGTGGCCCCTACTTTTTAGACGCGTTTTTAAGGCCTAGGTTAGTACTGGGTTAGTATAGAGGTTTTTATTACGCGCCTTTAACCTTATCGTCGCCTTAATAATCCTATTTTCCAACCCTCTACTATTTTCGTGCCCGCGCTAGCTTCTGGCTCACGCGGGGCTTCTAATTTTATATAAAAAGGCCTACTATAATTCTAATTCTATAATATAGAGCCCTCTTCTTCTCCTTCTTTATTAATATTTACGCGTTTAGTAGCTTTATTTACCTATACCGCGCTTATGCGTCTACCCCCTTACCTCTTGCGGATATAGAGTCTCTTAGAAATCTTCTTACCCTATAGTCTACTACAGAAGCCCCCCCAGCCTCCTCCCCCTATAGCCTCTAGAACGAATTTAAGGCCTAAACAGTACAGCTGTAGGATATTCATAAGGCCTAGCGCTTAAAGAATACTATAAGGGCGTACAAGCTAAAGTAGAAAGAGTAGAAGGACTAGTATATAAGACTAAAAGGCAATACGGATAGCGCCTAGGTAACGGAAGATAAGCTTTACTTATTTTTAGAGCAGTAAGTTATTAATTAAAAATCGCGGGCCGCTGGCTATTAAAAACAGAAGTTAAAATGGAAAGAGATATAGAAAGATGGCAAATAGGTAAAGAAGAGGTAGAAGACGACTGCAGAAGGGCCACTAAGGAGAAAGGCAGCCGCAGGGGTAGCTACAGCCATAGGGGAGGAAGCTATAAAGGAGGAAGAGATATAGGATAAGGAGGCCCTAAGCGCCCTATTTAATAAGACCATCTAATACTTAGTTATAAATAGCTACATCTCCGCTATTACTAAGCTCTATGTGTGGTAGTTGGAAGGCAAAACCTTATAGCCGCTATAGGGGGCGAAGCTCTTGGCAGTACTAAACAGTATCCGCTATAATAAGGACCGGATTTAACACGTTAACTTTATTAATTAAGGCCTATTTATAATTACTAGCGGCTACAACGTTAAAGGGCTTAAAAAGGCAATTACTTAGTGCTAGGAGATAGGCTCTAAGATACTAGGTTTAGTTAAGTCTTACCTTTAAACTACAGCTAAGCATTTATTAGGTTTGTATATTATGGTCTATATAGAGTATTTACAGCTACCGTTTTCTAACCCATTTTTTAGGCCATACTACTGTTACCTAGGGTAAGAGTAGATAGGATATTTAGCTTACTAATTTTATCCTTATTAAATTAGAGAATAAAGGACCTAAACCAGATAAGCCAGTGCCATATATAATTATGTTAATAATATAGGGGAAGCAGAATTAACACGGCAAGGTTAAGTATATAAGCTATATACACAATACTAACCCTATCCTCTACCCTCTCTCTGCAATAGCCTTCTACTTCTTTAACCACTAGGGTAAGGACGGCGCTAAAAGCTTCCTATTCTTTTAGCAGCTAGAGAACTACTATAACCTATACATCTTCCCTGGTAGCATTAAAGTACCGCAATAGCCGTTAAGCTATTATACGCAATTTAAATAGAATAAGAAGATGTTCTAGGGGGTAGGAATTTACTTAAAAAAGAAGACCTATAGCGCCTATAAGCAGAGCGTCCGGCATACTAAGCTTAGTAGTATTAAGGAGACCTAAATTAAACGGGCCGGACGCTGGAATATAGATATAATAATAGGAGCCTACCTTAGCTATCTACCTCGCGCGTTTATATAGTTAATCGCCGGCTTCCTAAAGGAAGGAAAGGGCTACTTTCTCCCCTACGCGCAAGAGGTGCCAGAGAAGGCCCTCTACTTAAAGATATAGCTTAAAACTAATGTCTGGCTAAAATATATAGAGACCTACCACCTAGAGAAGGCTAATAATAAGGTTATACGGCTTAACCTTATAGGCTTAGGATTTCTACGCCTTCTCTATACGCTTAGGGTAATCCTATTATAGGACTTAGTAATTCTATATAAGCAGTTCCCGCTTTACCCTCTATAGAAGGACTCCCTCTTTGGCTATAAGGAGTACTAGAGGTTCGCCACGCGGGTAAAAAGCTCGCTGGCCAGTATAGTTACGCTAGACGAGATAATAATACGGAAATACTAGCCTACCTATAAGGCCGTAGCTAAGCTAAGACACAAGGCCGCGATCTTAGAGATAAAGGGGGTTTAATTACACATATAGACAATTTTAAAACGCCTTAGCGAGATAAAAAGGTTATTAGCATTATTCGCACCTATATAAATCCAGTAAGGGAAAATAGGTATCTAGATAGGGCCTATAGAGTCCATATATCCGTCTTTAAATGGCCCCGTACTTATACCTATATCCGTACCTATACCCGTGCCCGTACCCGCGTCCGTTCCTAAACGCGTTAATGGCTAGATTCCGTCTTTAGATAAACCCTCTCCCATATATCCAACCCCTAGAGAGATACTAAGAGGTCCTTAACTGTCTATTACTATAGAGCCTGCTTAGCCGTCTACTATAATATCTACTATAACGTCTACTATACCCCCGTAGCAGCTGCCGTAAGCTTCTACTATACCCCTACTGTAGCTGCTATAAGCTAACGCTTAACCTCTTCTATTTATCCTTAACCTGTAGGCGCCGCTAAGGAAATATAAGATGCTTTAAGGCAGTAATTTGGTGTTTTAGCTCTGGGCCGAGTGGACTTTAGGGCTAGCAGGTAGGCCGTTAATTAAAGCTCTTAATCGCTGCTAGGGGGCACGCTAGCGGGTTAATAGCGAGGCTATATTCTATAGCCGTCACCGTAGGATAATTAAGGATATAAGACGGCGCGTAAAAGACGATATGGTAAGAGACAAGAAACAGGCTATTAACTAGCTAGAATAGCTACAAGGCCGGTGTTCTTTGGATTAGCTTTATAAAAATATCTAACTACTAGGCAGGGGAGGGAAAGGGAGGGAAAGGCTCTGTATTAAGCAGTATATATATATATATAATACTATTTTACTATAGGACTACTGCAGTAACTAAGACGCCTTAATATAGGACTCTACTAGTAACTAAGACGTCTTAATATAGGACTGCACTACAGTGACCAAGACGCCTTAATGTAGGACTATATACTCTAGTGACCGAGACGTCTTAATATAGGGCTACACCGCAGCGACCGAGACGCCTTAATATAGGACTATACTCTAGTAACCAAGACGTCTTAATATAGGACTGCACTATAGTAACTAAGACGCCTTAATGTAGGAATAGAGCCCGTTTAGGTGTTGTAAATTTAGAGCAACATTACGCGACCGTCCAGAAGTACCAATTTAACATAAATTATGTACCTTTTCGCCTAAAATCGCGTGCGAAAGTACTTGGGGGCGGTCGCTACGCGACCTCGTACGGGGTTCGGGCGTGTTATCAGCAGGGGTGGCCCTAACCTCGTATTAACCCGGGTCGTAACCGCGCCAAATCAGCCCCCCCGATATGTGATAGATATAAGGCCTAAAAGTTCATCGATTATATAGTCAGTCCAGAATCGACTGGAGCTCTTGCTACACCCGGCCCAAAAAGACCAAAACCAACCAAAAAGAACCCCGAAAAACACCCAGAGAATCCCCCTGAGATGCCTGCATCGCAGGGGAGGCACACGTCGAACGACGGTGGTTCGCACTCGCGCGCGACCGCCAGAACCACGCCCAGCAATGGCCCTCCACAACAAGAACGGGCGAATACCACACCACAAAGCGGAAATACCTCTATTAAGAAGGCATCTAATAAAATATAAAGCCTATTAGACGCGTCTAGTATCCGTAATTACAGGGGAGCAACTATTAGCTATAACAAACTAATATAGCTAGCAGAATAGCTCCGCCAGTCCAATATCCCTTTGTAACGGGACTAGCCTAGTTACAGTAGGAACATCTCGGTGAAACACTCGATATACGAATTCCGACGCTTTGACCAAATTCTGCCGAATTCGGCCAGCTTGATCGACTTCTGCCAAGTTCTGCCAGATCAATCGAATTCTACCAAAGTCCGTCGAAGACCGCATACGCACGTGCGTACGCATCGACCACCAAGACCCCTAACTATTTAATTATAGGATTCCCTTGTTATTCCTTTCTCTTCTTTACGCAACGTCTTATTCCTAACAAGAGCTATATACCCTTAGATTTAGATAGAATTTATACTATTCCTTCAAATCTTCCCCAAAGTCTCTTCGCGCCCTTACATTACATTGCGTCAATACCACTACCCTTAAAATGGCAAACGAACTCAAATCCGCCATATCAGCTATTATGGCCCTAGTTAGGGAACAAATAACTATAATGTAACAGTCCTTTACGGATGCCTTAGCCTAGTAACGAGCTATACTAGAAGCCCAGCATCAGCAATTAATTAAAGCAATACGCAAAGAACTCTACGACGCCAAAATACTCGCATTAGAGACCCCAATAGCAACACCCGCAAACAAGATCGAGATAACTATATGCGAACCCAGCCCGTCAAATATAAACCCTAAACCAGTAACAGTAGCTTAACCCATACCTGTAACAAACCTAGTACCTACTATAAAATTAGAAAAGCTTCCTAACCCTCTAATATTTAATAGAAATTAAAATAACCTATATCCCTTTATAACCAAGCTCCGTCTTAAACTTTTAATAAACTATAACCGATACCCTACTAAAGCTAGTAAAGTTAGCTATAGAATATCTCGTTTAAGCAAAGATGCTGCACAAACTATGGACCTATTCTTCTATAATGGCACCTTCGTTAATTTTAAACCCTTTATCTCTCTGCTAGAACGAACGTATAATAACGCCAGCCGCGAACACACCACTATTACCAAACTTAAAAACCTATAATAACGGAACCAAGACTTTACAAGCTTCTTTTCGGAATTTTTAGGCCTTATTAGCGAACTAGATTAGAATAAAGCCGCTAGAGTTACTGCTCTTTAATAAGCTATTTTAGATAAAATTAGAGTATAGTTAGTAGGTAGGGAACTGCTAAAGGACCTACCTAAATTTGCTATAATATATTAACAAATTAATAAGGACCTTTAATATAATAAATAGACTCGTTCTCTAAAGCCAACCATACCTTGTGTTTAAAGCTCTACGAAACCAATATATACCCTAAAGCGTGACCCTTCTCTGAAACTTACGCACGACCCTATGGACCTTAACGCCACTTAATCCTACACACCCTTAGGAACCAACAAACGAAGAACTCAAGCCACAAATAGAGAATGCTTTAGATGTGGTAAAAAAGGATATATCTAAAGAAATTACCGAACTTACCCTTTTAAAAAAGTCCGCCGTAGTTCCTTCTAGTCTTCAAATCGCACCCACTCCTCAAATCGCACTCGTTCTTTAAGTTATACTTATTCCATAAATCATACCTAGTCATTACAAAGCATCTTACCTTTAGTTAACTTGGAAAACGAATCATCCTAGGGCCAAGTTGCGCCTTAGAATAAGAAGTAGAAGAGTATAAGTGTCTAGGCTCTTCTAGCGCTAATACACAATACAACTCCCTTAATATACTTAGCGAAATTCAAATACTTGGAAAATAGAAGGAGGTATAAATACTAATAGACAGCGGAGCTACCAGTATAGGCTTTATTAATATAAACTACGCAAAAACTTAACGCCTAAATTTAAAGAAACTTAATAAGCCCTAAGGCTTATAAGGCTTTAATAGTAAGCCCTTAATATATAGTAAACTAACGCACTACGCTCTTATAAAGATGCGGATAGGTAAACACCTTAAATACATTTCCTTATTTATAACACCCCTAAAGCATTATAAGGTAATACTTAAATATAGATAGCTAAAACAACATAACCCTTTAATTAGTTAGGTTAAAGAAACACTAAAGTTCCGCATAACCTACTGCTAAAGTTATTGCTTAAAACACCACCTACTATACGAACATGCACAAAATTATTTAAATTTAATATAATATAAACTGCTCCTGCCACAGACCCTAAGCCAAAACAATAAGGCTATAACTGCCAATTGTAATAAAGAATATAAAGACGTTATGCCAAAACCTTTTAAAATTTATATAATACAAGCCGCACCTTTTATTTTATTAGCACGAAAACGAGACCATAAAATCTTCGCTATAACTATAGAAGATATTATTATTATTATTATTTATTGCTTAACGTCCGATTCAGATCCCTATTGGGCCTACACAGACTACTCCTTATATACATATAGGGAGAAAACTCTATTTAAGAAAACCCCATAATCCATCTCCCCGCCTTTTAGGGCTCGCTTATAAGTTACCTACAAGTTACTAGTAGTGCTCTACTACCTTACTTTTTGACCTCTTTGGGAACTACTACTGCCGTAATAAACCTACGGACGCGCTAGTATTACACACTGTACTCTACTCCTATAGAGTTATTAGGGGGCGCCTGTTACTCGCCCCTTTACTTTTTATTGCTATTTCCTTTGCAACCCAAAACTGGTCTAGCATATTTTGGCTAATAAGCCACCAGGTAGCCGCCTTAAGGCCTTTCTATGTTAAGAGTAGTATATTATAGTTTTCTATGCTAGCTACTAAGAGTATTGCTTCTTAGCTAGTGCGTAAGGGGCATAATAGTATTACGTGTTTTGGTGTCTATCTTAGCCAGCCACATTTGTACCTTGGGCTACCTACTAGGACACCCACCTAGTAAAGCCAATCTTTTAGTCCTATTATTCCTGTCCTTAAGAGTGTTGCTATTATATTTTCTACCTTTATTAGGCCCTCTTGGAGCCCTTAGGTATTTACCCCCTATAGCATTACCTATGCTACAGCTTAGGTTCCCCTTACCTAAGTCTACCTCTATACCTTTAACTCCTATTTGTCTCTCCAGCGTCAGTCCAACCAATATTATATTGTAGTAGATGGTTTTCTAGTACTCTTTTATGCTCTACTTTAGCTCCTTTCTCTCTCTTACTGTTATCTTTACTGGCCTCTTACGCGTCTCTCTTCCTCCTCTATATAGGCCTGGGCCCTAGTGCCGCACTATTCTTCTTCTACTTTCTCTACCTGTTTTCCTAATATATCTTCCCTACTTTAGGGTTATTAGTTCCTTCTCCTATAGGGCACCCTAGGGTCCCTCTATAGTTTGTTTAGGCATATCTTAATATACTTTATAACATTAGAGTTATATTCCTTTTATACCCTTTGCATTACATCGGCTTTAATATATAGTTATAGGGGGGGAATATTGGCTTCCTTCTTAAGCAGTGCTGTGGCTGTTCGCTTATACCCGCCTATTATACTCTTAAAGCAGGCTATTTGGACCTTTTAGAGTGGTTTAAGAAGTAATTTAGGGGGGCCTTTCTTAGTTTCTCTAGTGGCCCAAATGCTAGATCTATACATCATGGTTAGCCGGATAACTATTATATATAGTAGGCGTAACCTCTAGAAGCATGGACCCTATATAGAATTAACAATCCTGGACATGGCGATATACTATACTTAGCCCTTATAGGCCGCTTGCGCCGTATATACGCTCTACTAGAGCTTGCTATCTACCCACACTCCTAATACTCTTAGGCCTTGAACCGGTTAACCCCTAAAGCCTTAGATATAGATTATATACTAAAGATCTGCAGATTAGTTACATTTTCTTATAAAATAGATTAGCTGGTATTTCTCTAGTAAGAATTGGACTCTATATTATCTTGCCTATTCTATATAGGTATCATAGGCTTTCTCTAGTGTCCTACAGTTCTCTGCGGCTGTTAGCCCATATATAATTAGGTTTATATTATTAACAAAGCCTATCCCCTAGGTTGCCCCTTCCTTAAAGGTGTTAAGCAGGTTGCTTATAAAGAAGAGGAAGAGTATAGGTAATAAAGGTGATCCTTATAGTATTCCTGTTGTGACTATAATAGGGGGGCTCTAGTATCCGCTAAAGACTAGTAATATTTCTTTCTGGCCTATAAATCCTTAAATAAACTAAATAATCTATTCTAGGAAGCCCTTTACCCTAAGAATATATAGGAGACGCTTATAGGGTACATTATCATAGGCACCGCTAATATTTAGGCTAAGCATTAATACTATAAAGTCCTTTCGCATAGCCCATGCAGTTTTAATAGTAGCAGCAAGTAGTATAAGTGCTAATAGCGTTAAGCAATTCTTTCTTGCCCCTATTTAGCTTTATGGTAGTAGGGCATATTCCTCTACCATATCTGCTATATAGTCCGCTATAACCTTTTCTAAGATCTTGCTTAGGGTATTTTCTAAGGCAATAGGGCGGTAGCTTCCTAGGATTAAGTAGTCTACTTTACCTTCTTTTTATAAAACAACCGTTGTTATGGATCTTCTAAGTCACAGGTAGTAGCTTATTATAAAGTATGCTCTAGCTATGTCTACAAGCTAAGGTGCTATAAGTGGTCTATAGGTCTTTAGGGCTTTGTTTAGGATCCTATTTAGTCCTAGTGCTATATTATTTAAAAGGCGGCTAATAGTTCTAGCCATTTCTTTAGTTATTATATCGCTGTTAACCCTTAGGCGAGTCACCGGTGTTTTACTAGTAATGTCGTTAAGGTCTACTAGAGCTAGTTAAGGGAAAAATCTTTCTATAAGGATCTTTGCCTTCTTATTATTATTGCTTATAGCCTATAGTTTGCCTGCTCTTTATAGGGGTAGTAGGTGTAGATCTTCTACTAGGCGTCCCACCTTTTTTTTTTGCTTATTTTACTATGGTCCAAAGGCCCTTGTTATAGGGGAGACTTAGGTTAGTAGTATATTTATTTATAAACTGTCTCTAGTTATTCCTTGCTTTTTTTCTTAGGGTATTCTTTAGCTAGTTTCTTATATCTTTATATCGTCTCTTGTCCTCAGAATTGTAGCTACTTATATATTTCCTCCTTACTTATCATTAGCCGGCTATAAGGGCCACATATTATGCGGACCATACGTATTATGTATAGGGGCCCGGTTTTAAAACTAGGCAGTGCTCTTCTAGCCTACTTTTAATTACTACCTAAATCCTTTTTAGTCTTTAATTAATTTCCTTAGGGGTAGCCAATAAGCCTTACTTATTTAGTATTAGGTAGATTTCTTCTAGGTCTTAGAGTTGTTATTTAATTGTATTAAGGAAGCTATCTATATTAAGCTTTCTTATTGCATATCTTTTGCCATTTAGTTACACCTTAATGTCTAGATCTAGTTGTATCTAAATAGGGATATAGTCTAAGGTAAATACCTATTCTTCTTTAGGGGAGCACCTTTTAAGTCTCTAGTATAGGTTTTCGTCCATAATTATAAGGTTAATTATACTTTTAACAGTACCCTATTGCCATATAATTACACCTAGGGGGGTAGCTAGCTTAAGGCCCCCATTATCTATAGCTCTTAGTAGGCACTCTACCTATTAATTAACAGCAATATAGATGCCCCCCTACCATAAGTAGTAGAGGTTTATGTCTCCTAGTAGAATAAACTCTATATATTCAGTTTCTAGCAAGCTTATTATAGATATAATATTCTCTATTTGTGCTACCCCTTCAACCCTAGGGTTATAGACATTAATAATTTATACTAGTCCCCTATATATCTGGATAGTTATAACTGTAATATCTGGGTTAACTGCCTGCTATAACTATAAGGTAAGGCTGATATTTTTGCTAATTATAAAGCATACACATATAGCTGCTTTTGGTTTATACAGGAGCTAAAATCCTTAGGGGCAGTATATTAATTGTATATAGGTATTATAATACGGCTCTTATATGGTAAGAATATGGTGTTTCTCTAGGTCTAGACTGTCTAGTAGGGGCCTTGCTAGATGGTGGTTCATATTACCATAGTTATACTATATAATGGTCAAGTAGCGGACCCCTAGTAGGGGTTCTTTACCTCTCCTTTACTCCTTGCTTCTTCCATTTCTACTTTCTCTAAAATATTTAGAACTTCTGTTTTCTATATTTACTCCCTAGCTACTACTTATTTTATATAAAGCTTTTTATTTCTATATTTTGTGTTCCTACTAGCCTTTCTAAATTTAAGTCTATTATTGCCTTTAGTTCTTCCCCCGTTCTCGCTAGTTAGCTATATGCCCCTTATAAGCCAGCTATATATATTATATTTACTACATTAAATCTAATTCTTAATTGTCCCGGCTTTAAACTTACTATAGCCGTCCATAGGGGTCTTCCTACTAGGCGTCCTCTTTCTTATATCCTATATGTCCCTTATATCCCTGTTCAGTCTAGTAATATTACACAGCATTACTTTTAGCCTGTTAAGGCTTAGGATAGCTAGCTTAGCCCCCTAGTATTAAAGGTAGGAAACGCTAGGAAGACACCTACATCCCCCTAGCTTATTGCCTGTTGTTTCTATTTATATAACCTAGCGTATAGTTATTCCTATAGCTATTAAGCCCTTTCCTTCCATCTCCTATATTTAATGCAGTCTTCTCTCTCCTACGCCTTATATGTGCTTCAGTAATAGTTTACACATTTTATTTAGTCTTGATTTGTATATTATCTTATATTATAGGGGCCTGCATAGTGGCCGCAGCATACCTATACTGCGTATATAGATTAGGTGTGTCCCTATTATATATAGCAATAATATTATTCTAGGTGTAGTCTGTGGTTATAAAGCCTTATGTTATATATAAGGCCATTTATAATTATTCCTTTTTAAATAAGGAGTTTTTGCATTCCTAGTATATATACGCTAATAATAAGGGAGCTATATGTTTATCTATTATCTCTCTAGCAAGTCTCTAGCGCCCTTTATATCCTCTTATTGTTCTTATTATATACTTAGTTTATATTTTCCTATTAAAGCTATTAGATCTGGGTAATTACAAGTCCTAGTATAAGGCGTTTTGTTTATTTTACTATTTCCTATATAGTTACTGTATTATCCGCCTAGCATCCCCTTTCTACCCTAAGGCTTATGGGAACTAATAGGACTTTAACTGGGTAATCTTTATAAAGCACTTTTATGCTAATACGCTCTCCTAGCCTATCCCCTGCCCTTACAGCCCGTTCCTTTGCCTATTAGTTCTTTAAGGTAACTCTAATATCTCTACTCCTAAGGTGTTAGACTATAATAGTGTTATAGACCTCCTTGCAAATCTCTATAAGAACTTCTGTTTCTAATTGTCCCCTAAGTTCCTCTACCTTTTCTATATTTGGTTATATTGTGATTATATACCCAGTTGTTATTTTTAGGGGGGTAGGTTCCCTATACTATGGGAGCGCAGCTACAGTGGCCTAGGTACGGTTCGCCTGTAGGGGGGGGTTTTATTTATTTTTAATTTTATTTAGCCGTTAGAGGATTTAATTAAGGGTTTGCTAGAGAGGCGCCTAAGGTTCGTTAAACTGGAGCTATTTTGCTAGCTATATTAGTTTGTAATAGCTAATAGATACTCCCCTATAGTTCCGGATACTAGACGCGTCTAATAGGCTTTATATTTTATCAGATGCCTTCTTAATTAGGGTATTTTTACTTTCTGGTGTAGTATTCGCCCGTCCTTGTTATTGTTGTGGGGGGCTATTGTTAGGTATAGGTCTAGCGGTTGCGCGTGACTGCGTACCACCATCATTCCACCTATGCCTCCCCTGTGATATATGCATCTTAGGGGATTATCAGGGTGTTTTTTAGGGTTCTTTTAGTTAGTTTGGTCTTTTTAGGCCAGGTGCAGCAAGAGCTCCAAAAGTTCTATTAAGTCCTATAGAAGATATTAAGAAAGCACTAGAACTAAAGTAATATATTAACCCTTAACCTTTTATACCTAAAGAATACCACAATCTAATTAACGAGTTTAAGAAAAGATTTGCAAACTAACTACCCCCATATTAGGATACACACGATTTTAAGATAGAACTTAAACCTAGTATAACACCAAAGTTCAGTCCGCTATATGGTATGTCACAAGAAGAACTGCTTATAATATAATAGTACCTTAATAAGCATCTAGAAAAAGGATTTATTTGCCCTAGTTAATCTCCATTTGCCTTACCTATACTATTTATTAAAAAGCTAGGAGGAGGCTTAAGATTCTATATTAATTATTAAGCTTTAAACGTAATTATAATTTAAAACCAATATCCTATTCCCTTAATTTAAGAAACGCTCGACCGCTTATTAAAGGCACGGTACTTTACAAAGCTTAATATAGTCGCCGCCTTTAACCAAATCCATATCCATAAAGGAGACGAAAAGTACACAGCTTTTTATATATAATGGGGACTCTTTAAATACCTAATAATGCTATTTGGCGTAAAGAATGGTCCTAGTACATTTCAGCAATACGTTAATAATACGCTTTAAAAATTCCTTAATGTATTTGTTACCACGTATATTAACAATATCTTAATCTACTTGTCTTTACTTTTTAAACACTAGAAGCATATCCAAATAGTCCTTAAACGCCTGCAAGACGTGGGTTTGCAATGCAATATTAAGAAATACAAGTTCCACATATCCAAAGTTATGTACTTAGGCCTAATTATATCCCGCAATAGAATTAAAATAGACCCTAAGAAGGTCGCTGCGATTATAAACTAGGAAAGCCCTAGTAACGTATAAGATATTTAAGGATTTTTAGGATTTGCAAATTTCTATTATTAATTTATTAATTAGTTCTCAAAAATTGCCTAACCATTAGTAAACCTAATAAGGAAGAATATAAAATTTAAATAGACTGCTAGATACGAACAAGCTTTTAATAACTTAAAATAACGTTTTATAATTGCTCTAATTCTTGCCCACTTCGACCCTAACCTCAAATGTGTCGTTAAAACAGACTCATCTAATTATGCCCTAGGGGGAGTGTTGTTGCAATACAATAAGAACGGTAAGCTACGCCTAGTAGCCTTTCTCTCCTAAAAGCTCGCCTCTACCAAATCAAACTATGAGATATATAATAAGGAACTACTTACAATTATTAGATGCTTTAAATAATAGCGCCTAGAACTTAAAGGATTGTTGTTTCTAATACACGTGTTAACGGACTATAAAAACCTGCAGTACTTTATAACTATAAAGTAGTTAACACAGCGCTAAATCCATTAGGCCAAATACCTCTTATAATTTAACTTTAAGATTACATACTGACCAGGCAAACTTAATCAGAAACCTAATATATTAATATAATAATTATAAGACTTACCTATAAACGCCTTAAACAAACAAATTACAAATTAATTATAGATCTTATTGCCCCCTAAACATTTTAAGAAACTACGTCCTATATTCCTAAATACGGAACTTAACAAAAACAAATCAGAAATTAATAAATGGGAAATAGAAATTAATAAGCTAATAGAATACAAATACAAGAGCAATGTATAGATAGTAGATATAATAAAAGCAATTCAAACAGGAAAACAATAGCATAAAGATATTACACTCGCCAAATGCGAAATTTGTAATAATCGACTATACTATTAACAGAAGATAGTAGTTCCGAACTCCAAACCCTTATAATTTAAGATACTCGAATTCATATACAATTCCCCTATAGCAGGACATCCTGGCCATATAAAGACTTATAAGATTATTTAACAAGTATACTACTAGCCTATAATGCACAACTATGTACGAAAATACGTTCGAGCATACAGAATATGCGTACGCGGAAAGACCTCTTATATAAAGAAATAAGGAGTACTTTAACCATTGCCAATTCCAATACAAAGATGGCGAGATATCTTAATTAACTTTGTAGTTAACTTGCCTAACAGTAACAGGTTCACGAACGTTATAGTAGTTATTAACCGTCTTATAAAAATGCGACATATAATTCCTATGGACTTAATTAATACAATATCAGTAGCCAAATGTTTTATTAAACACGTCTTTAAGCTATACGGACTTCCTAATTTAATAATATCTAACTATAGAAGCCAGTTTATTTTAGACTTCTAGTAAGCCCTATATAAACAATTAGATATTTAAATATAACTCTTAACTATATTTTATCCAGAGATAGACGGCCAAACTGAAATTACAAACGCGATTATGGAATAATACCTATAAATATACTGCTCCTACCTGTAAGACGACTAGAAAAAGTAGCTGCCCTTAGCTAAGTTTACTACAAATAATATAATAAACAAATTAATAGGCGTAACGCCGTTCTATGTAACCTATGGATAAGATCCCCAACTTAAATTTAAACCACAACCTAAAATTAACACGATAGGACCTATGATTAAACAAATCCAGTTAATTAACGCGTATAACTTCGCTAATTAAATAAAGTAGTTAATAGAACTATTATAAAGTAAATTAGCGTACGCTTAAACAGTACAAGAATAGCACATAAATAAAGGATAAGCTCCCGCATGGGACTTTAAAAAAGATAATATGGTTTACCTAAATATATAAAACCTAAAAACTTAACAGCCCTTAAAGAAACTTAACTGGAAGTTTATAGGCCTATACCAAATTAAAAAGAAATTAAGCCTATATACTTATAAGCTTAAACTACTAACTAAGATAAAAATATATCTAACGTTTTATATAAGCTTACTGTAACCTTTAAAGGGTGAACCTATAACGCGTAAAGTGCCGCCGCCACCTCCCATAATTATTAACAACGGTAACGGTTCTTACTTTATTGACTTGATTGACAATATGCAATAGAAAACACAATCCAAACAATTTAAACTTCTCGTTAAGTGGGAAGGATACGAAATATAAACCTAGGAGCTCTATAAGCAAGTTAAGACCAATGCGCCTTCCCTAGTAAAAGAATTCCACAAAGACCATCCTTCGCGGCCTGCTCCGGCTAGATGGACGCGATATAAAGGCAAACAACTGCCACCTAACATAAATATACGAAACACAACAGCAGGAAGCTCGAACTTAAAAAGAACTTAAAAAATATTATAATATTTATAACACAATCACGTGATACGTAAGATGTTAAGGAACTTTAACCACCAGTTAAAGTTATCTAATTAGTTAGATTCGCCTTGCCAAGACCCACTACAAAGATGTTAGTTCTGCTTACCGCCTTAACTAAGCCAATAGCGATTTTCTATCCTGGGGATAGAAAATCCTAATTAATCTACTTAACAATAGAACTAGCAAAACTCTACACCGCCACTAACGTAACTATATAAACGCGACAAACAATAAGTCTTAACTAAATTAAATTATTTTAAACCTTCGGGCAAAGGGGGGGTACTGTAACGGGACTAGCCTAGTTATAGTAGGAACATCTCGGTGAAACACTTAATATACAAATTCCGACGCTTTGACCAAATTCTGCCGAATTTGGCCAGCTTAATCAACTTCTGCCAAGTTCTGCTAGATTAATTGAATTCTACCAAAGTCCGTCAAAGACCGCATATGCACGTGCGTACGTATCGACCACCAAGACCCCTAACTATTTAATTATAGGATTCCCTTGTTATTCCTTTCTCTTCTTTACGCAACGTCTTGTTCCTAACAAGAGCTATATACCCTTAGATTTAGATAGAATTTATACTATTCCTTTAAATCTTCCCCGAAGTCTCTTCGCGCCCTTATACCCTTAGGCGCCCCTCTAGTAATCCCTTAATTAAATCCTCCAACAGCTAAGTAAAATTAAAAATAAATAAAACCCCTCCTTACCAGCAAATTATACCTAGGCTACTATAGCTACGTTTTTATAGTATAGGGAACCTAACCCCCTTAAGATAACAACCGGGTATATAATCACAATATAACTAAATATAGAAAAAGTAGAGGGGCTTAGGGGATAATTAGAAACAGAAGTCCTTATAAAGATTTATAAGGAAGTTTATAATACCATTATAGTCTAATACCTAAGGAGCGGAGATATTAGAGTCACCCTAAAGGACTAATAGGCAAAGGAATAAGCCACAAGGGTAGAAAACAGGCTAGGAGAACGTATTAGTATAAAAGTACTCTATAAAAACTACCTAGTTAAAGTCCTAGCGGTTCCCATAAGCCTTAGGGTAGAAAAGGGAAGCTAGGCAAACAATATAACAACTATACAGAAGATAGTAAAATATATAGAACGCCTTATACTAGGACTTAAGATTACCTAAATCCAATAGCTTTAATAGGAAAATATAATCCAAGCATATAATAAGAACAATAAGAGGATATAAAAGTTGCTAAAGACTTGCTAGGGAGACGCTGGTTAAATATATAGCTCCCTTATTATTAGCATATATATATTAGGAATATAAAAACTCCTTATCTAAAAAGGAATAATTATAAATGGCCTTATATATAATACAAGGCTCTATAACCACAAACTATACCTAGAACAATACTATTACTATATATAATAGGGACACACCCAGTCCATATATACAGCACAGGTGTGCTGCGGCCACTATATAGGCCCCTATAATACAAGACACTGCTTAAATTAAAACCAAATAAAATGCGCAAACTGTTACTAAAGCATACATAAGGCATAGGAGAGAGTAGACTATATTAAATACAAAAGACGGAAGGTAAGGGCTTAACAGCTATGGAAATAACTACACACTAGGTTATATAAATAGAAATAACAGGCAATAAGCTAGGGGGATATAGGTGCCTTCCTAGTATTCCCTACCTTTAATACTAGGGGGCTAGGCCAGCCATCCTAAGCCTTAACAGGCCAGAAGTAACGCCGCGCGATATTACTAGACCAAATAGGGATATAAGGGTCACAGGGGACATAAGGGAGAGAACGCCCTATAGAAAGACCCCTATAGACAGCTATAGCAAGCTTAAGACTAGGACAATTAAGAATTAGACTAAATGCAGCAAATCTAACATTCGCAGCCAACCTATAAAGGGTATAAAGCTAACTAGTAAGACTAGGGGAAGAACTAAAGACAATAACAGATTTAGATATAGAAGCGCTAGTAGAAACACAAGACATAGAAATAGAAAGCCCTACACAAAATAAGTAGCAACTAGGGTGTAGATATAAGAGATAGAAGTTCTAAAAATCCTAGAGAAAGTAGAAACAGAGGAAGCGAAGAATAAAGGAGAGTTAAATAACCCTTACTAGGGGTCCGCCATCTATCCATTATATAGTATAACTACGGCAATATAAACCACCGCCTTGTAAGGCCCCTACTAGACAGTCTAAACCCAGAGAAACACTATATCCTTACTATATAAGAGCCGTATTATAATACCTACACATAATTAATATACTGCCCCTAAGGATTCCAGCTCCTATACAAACCAAAAGCAGCTATATATATATGCTTTATAATTAGCAAGGCTATTAGCCTATCCTTATAGTTATAGCAAGCAGTTAACCTAAATATTACAGTTATAACAATCCAGACATATAGGGGACTGGTATAAATTATTAATATATATAACCCTAGGGTTAAAGGGGTCCCACAAATAGAGAATATTATATTAGTAATAAGCTTACTAGAAACCAAAGGCATAAAGTCTATTCTAT
>Ga0307507_10003148_pt1 | contig 32782 bp, 32 predicted proteins | sample 7_EM_MG_FD_207223 | JGI IMG/M metagenome (GOLD analysis project Ga0307507, IMG submission 207223) | Populus trichocarpa ectomycorrhiza microbial communities from riparian zone in the Pacific Northwest, United States - 7_EM | ecosystem: Host-associated > Plants > Roots > Unclassified | place... | reverse complement strand
AAGGGGGAACGGCGCTGACCACTTAATAGCCGGATTGATTTGAGAACGTTCAATGAAGTATCCTAAGGAATCGGAATACGGGGGGTGAGGGGAGGCTGGCTGTGGGTGCGTATCCTAGTAGTCGCGCGGCTTTGCCGTAACAACAAACGCCGTCTGGCGAATTGTGGTGAGGGTTTTCTAACTTCCTCGCCACAATTCGCCAGACGGCGTTTTGCACATCGTCAAGTTGTACAGTCGCATCCGCAAAGTTCTCATACCCTGGTTGGTATCAGTACTTGGCTTGGCTAAAGCGGATGTATTATTATGTAGCCGCGTCATGATTATTATGCTTGCTAACTATGTACACTACATCAAAATACCTCTGGGCTAGCCAAGCCAAGTACTGATACCAACCAGGGTATGAGAACTTTGCGGATGCGACTGTATATGTATGATATCTAGACGCAATTGCCTAGAAAATAAAGAGTACTAGCTAGTTTACCCTATACACGTGAGATTCTGAACCAGGGCACAGGCCGACGTTAGAGATAGCAGGAGAAATATGTCAGGGCGCGCGGAAGAGGCAATGTGAAGCTGGCACCATCATGAGAAGGAAGTGAAGAGAACCGGAGCTAATGTGTAGACAGGGCGTCCGTACAACGCACCGTCGCGGCAGGAGATAGAGGGCATTGCCAGGCAACACAGGAAGCACATGGTGCTTGCGTGCGTTGCAACGAAATTCAGGGCGCACAGGGCGTAGAGAACGCAGAAGCGACGTCGCTTGCGTCAGGGCGCAACATCGAAGGATCTGACGCAAGGTATTTTTTTGCTGATGCCTTGTCCATCTTTGCCCAGATCGTCCTGCAAAGCTTGTTCAGAATTATTGCCTGTACCCAGTCTGGGCAATTGGCCCACATCTGAGTTTGCTGGGCAAAAGAAGTCTTTACTTGTTCAGATCATGTTAGCGTCCGGCAGAATACAAGGTGTTTTGAGGTTCTGGCTCACCAGCTACTGTGTGAGGGTAAATCATGCCGTTGATACAGCAAAGAAAATCAGGTTCGACATAGAGCCATTTTCCTGCCTTAGTACTTACCTGATATGGCCTTGGATATCAGGGGTGTTCCGAATTGAAATGTCAATTTCGCGTCGTAGTGGTAATCCCTGTTAGTTATTGGAAGAATGTTGTCCAACTAGGACGCACCAACCGTATATCCGTTTGGGGAGCACATAACTATATTTTTTTCCAGCAGGTAGTCCACCCTCCATGCAATCGTTGTAGGATCTTCCAGGAATTTGTATAATTCTCCCATCCCATGTTCAAGGTGGAAAAGAAAGTGGGATCTTACCCCGAGTGTCTATTGTATATCTTTCAGAATTAGTACTATATCCCGCTTGAGGGGGGCATAATCCATATCTATCTATGTCCACTTACTATCTCTATGTGTTCCTCTGACCCTTCCCTATTCCCTGCATCAGCTATATACTGTTAGGGGTAGCCGGTAAGGTGACTTATGATACAGGACTAGGCCTTATGCTTGACTGGTCCTTAGATGGAGAATCTTGTCTAGGAAGGCTTGAAATGAAGGGTAACTAAGTTACTCGGGTGGTATGAAGATAATGAGGAAATATAATCGTAAACTTGTTATATTGATAAGATCTCTTCTCCGGTGCTTTTTGATTCTGTTTTTAAGCGAGGGAGGCACTTCGATATTTATATTCCGCGTCTCAGTGTTTGCGGGCTACATGTTCTAACCATACTAACTAAGTATCGACCGAACAAAGTTCTCTAAACTCTTAAGTGCGAACACCTCTTGACACTGACAACTGTTCGACTCCATACTCACATTATGAAGACTTAGACTACCATATTATCGTGAGGGTGTGTCAGTCCCGTGAATAATAGGTCAGTCTAGAGTGCACGTAGCCCACTAATGCCAACGTAGTAATACTTCTTCACCGAACCATATATGAAGTGGCCAACTTCAAAGGTGTCAGCCCTGTTAATGCACGAGAGTTCGTTACTGTCTGCGCATCAGGTTTCCGAACTGACCTGTGGCTGTAATTGCTCGAATAGCAATTTGCGCTCACGATCTGATGTTCGTACTGACTGGTTCTGAGCGGGCCCGGAGGTCTCCGCTATGTGTCTTCTGGTTCCGTCATACAATATTTTACTTATGTGTTTATTCTGATTCCGTCCGTCATCTTAGAGAACTCTCGTTCTTACCCTGTGGGCATCCTAAAACGGGAACGTACACTTAAAGCTCTCAGACGCCTTTGCGCTATTATCGCCGTCATTATATGACTTGTTGCATAATTATATTTTAACTAATAATAACTATGACGCGGCTGTGAATGGAACACGTGACCTTATAGTCGGAGGCACGTGACTATCATCTTAAGCTAGACCGAGATGTATCTTTTCAGTTTGTACTTTTAACTGATTGGTACGCAGGGGTCTCTGCGTGAGCCTTATGTGTCGGCATTCTTGCTATGCCTAACATATACTCTAGTGCTTTAAGTCAAGCACCATGTCCCTCAGATGTCATGGTAAATGGACCTGGGAGTGGGTCAACAAACAGGGTGTTCCAGAGAATTAGAGCTTTAGCCCGCATTACCAGAGCCGCCTCTGCCCCTCTCGCTGTATTTCGCCGTGACAGGGTCCGTGGCCAGATGTACTCACAATGTGGCCTACATCAACAAAAGAAGACCTTGGGTCAGAGCAGTTGGCGTTGCCCCCTGCCGCATGGGACGTTGCTTCTGTATTCTCTACACCCTGTGCACCATAAATTTCGTTGCAACGGCCGCTATCACCTGAGGCGACGTTGCGTTGTACTGACGATCTGCCAGCTTCACATAACCTTTTGCGCGTGCCCTGCCGTAGTTCTCAGGCTATTTCTAATTTCAGCCTTCGTCCACATTCACAATCTCAAGTGTATAGGGTAAACTAGCTAGTACTCTTGATTCTCGAGGCAATTGCTGCTAAATATCATACATATACAACTTGAGGATGTGCAAAATGCCTTCTGGCGAATTGTGGCCATGAAGTTAGAAAAATCTCACCACAAGTCGGCAGACGACATTCTTTGTTATGGCCGAGCTGCCCGAGTAGTAGGTGTTATAGAGGTAGTAATATTCTAAGAACAAACGAATATACTAAGCCCGGGCGTTGGTAATTCTGAGAATACGTCTAGTGAGAGGAAGGTCAAAATAGAATTATGAAGTTGGTGAAGTGATAAATAATTGGTTTAACGTGCATATATTGTTAAGGTCTCTTCTCCGGTGCTTGATGCTTGATAATAGCTACGAAGACACCTTGATATAGATATTCCGCATATGGGTGTTCGCGGACTACCTAATCTCTTCCAATAACTAAGTATCATTCTTTCACCTAGCTCAACTTCTTTGAAGTGGGAGCCCGACTTGACCCTGAACATTGGTTCTCTTTTTACTCGCGTTTGCGCAACATATTGCCAGGTATGCCACTCCCATGGGGAGGGTCTACCGCCCGTCCACCTAGATGGCTATATGAACATGTATCCGTTGCTAAATAGATTTACGAATAATCTCAATGTGTTCCCATGTCAGATAATTATTCGCTGGGATAGAAGATGGCCCCTCTTCATATTGTTGGCTCCGTTTCGACTTGGTCTGCAAGAGGCATTCCTTTGTCTTAACCCGAATCTCACGACTCTTGCCTATCGATCAAACCAATAGTTACGACAATAGTTATTCGTCTCTTGCCAACTACCCCTTTGGGAGTTCCCCGACTCCCTTTCCGAGCATAGTGAATTCCTAGTGGTTACTGGGCGTTTTGCCAGACCGAGGAATCCTAACTAAAGTAGGTACGTCCTGTGAGTTTGGATCCACTTTCCGATACCCATTCTTGTAGTGGTTGTAACTCTGTGCGATGTTGTCCGATCGAGATGCTTTCACTTGCATCAGGTGCTGTGCGGTCTCCTCTCATATATCCTGCAAACTGGAACCGGTCAGAAGGACGGCCGCGACGCATACGGGGTTGCAAGTAGGGTCTTCTTTACTTATATCTTTGGTGAGGGGACACAACTTCCCAGACCACCTATGGTGACCTATTCTCTCCATGTCGGGGCTAGAGGGAGGTGTTGCTAAATCTTTTGTAGAGGTTCGTGCGCATAGGTAGGGTTACTTGATCTTCTTATCCATCTGGGAGCTCTGTGCCTGACACTAGGATACGCACGCAGGCTAGGCCCCCCCGTCCTCTGTTCCGATTCATTGATGTCCTTCTTTGAACATTATCAAACCACTTACGCTATAAACAGCCGGCATCCTTCCCGCGGGGATCAGGTCCGCCTGGCTGTGAATTGTCCCTATGTCAACTATGAGAAACTCTCGAGGATCCTCCCTCATCTGTACGGTATCAAGGCTAGCAATGTCCAAGGGGAATCCTTAGTTGACTGCACTCGGCATCCGAACAGCCCCCAGCCAACACACAGCATTCCCACTTGTCTAGTCCCAGATTTTGAATAGCGCCACGAGCCTTGCCGGCAGACGGCCCCTCACAGCATGATACAGCTCTTCAGAGGAATCCTCGACGCCAACGCAGTCATTTGGACTCACCTGGGTGCTGAAGTGTCAGGCGCCCGTGGATCGTGCATGGTGGGTGTTGTGAATGTGGCTTTCTTGGAACGCCAAAATCACTATTCCGAGTTGGGTCAGTAGTTCAACTGAGAGTGATTGAAATATCGCATGATATTCAGGAAGCAGGCACTCCATAGGCAGGTTATGCCAGCTTCATCGGATCAATTCGTGACCCATACTCTCAAGGGAGCCTCCCGACACCTGAGTGAAATCGAAACCTTGGCTGCCTTGTCCCGACGCCCTTTGTGGATCCTTCTACAGATGCCCGGGGTGGTTTCGGCACTCATTGTACTCTCTAAATGTTGCAGGATATACGCAACGAGATTGGCGCCGGGGCGTCGAATAGAGTCGAAGTTCAATGTCCCCATTTGGATGACATGCAGAGGACTGCAGCTGTGCACAACTTGCCGTGCGGCATTATTTTTATTCGATCGTCGGCGTACTTCCTTCATTTATTCCTTGTGCGCGAGCTCTCCAAACTCGCTCTAATAGATTGGTATATTGACAAACAAGTGTATACGATCACTATAATAACTTAGTAGATCTATCTTGATATAGTTGAAATGCCATTCGTGATGGATCAAGTCGATACTTTGCTAGTGCTCTTCTTCGCGATTGTCGTCACTGATGCGGCGCCGTTTGGAGTGAGCCACGGGCTCGCTCACCTGCACACTCTGATGTCGTATCTCCTTCTGTTGCTCGTTAACCCTAGCCAGTGTAAGCTTAGTTACTCGAAACTCCCAGAAGATCCCGTGCATTCTGCGAAATTTGTCAAGATAATGTTTCATATAAGCTGTTGTGTCAAACGTGTGCCTTCGGTATTGTGCAATAATATTCAAGTCAACAAGGGCTTTGACGCATCCAAGAGCATGTTTGAAAGGTATCACTTGTGAACTCGGTGGCTGACGCAGTGCCACCACGACAACTCCCAAAATACAGTGCCCCAGATTACTCATCTCATTCCTTTGCCACTGTGCATCCTCGCTGTAGGCTTTTTTGGGTACCAAAAACCCAGTGTACCGCGGTAATGCCTTCCAAACGTCGTCAAAAGCTTGCAGTCGCCGGTGTTTTTTGGGAAAGGCTTGGACCTCCTCTATCATGTGCTCAAATAATCTGAGAGCAACCGTATGGAGCATTTCCGGGGTGTGCAAGTGAGGCCGAGACCTGGTGAGGACCATGAAAACCCTTTTGCCCCAAATTCATACCACGGCCGCAAAACTTGGCCTGAGTGCCGTCTGACTTTGAACCTGGAACCTTGTTATCATATCCAGATCGGTGGTATCTTGCGAAATCTGGGGGTCGATAGTTCCTGATCTTGGTTCCTAATTCACCAGCAGGCACCGCAAATGTAGGACAGGCATTGGATTTTACCCCGTGCAGTGTCAGGTTTTCCATATAGTCCGGAACTCATCCAGACAAGATTGGGAAGTACTTCCAGAACTTCCCGTCAGCACAATCGATTGGGATGCCAGCCAGTGCCACCTGCTGCAGGTGCGCAAAAACGAATTCGAATATATCTTACACTGTGTCCGCCTTCACCTGTCTCTGGCATTAATCTGCTTTGGTGGACTTTCAGAGTTTGGGGAGGACAGCCAATAGTGCGAGAAGCAGAAGAGCCATTGATCCAGGGCTCTTGGGCCAGGCTGACGGAAGAGTTCTGTGAGTATTATATACAGGTCACCCTTTGTTGTCACTGGATGTGTTGCAGAGATGGGTCTGATCGGACATCACAACGATGGGAACTGCAGTCACACCAGGTGGAGGTGTCTTCTATAATTGGTCAGCTAACGTTACCCTAAAGGAGGTTAGGGTGATGTATGTAAACATCCTACCACTAGTCCGCGATGTGCATTTACCCATGGATTCTTTGACAATTAGGATCGAATTCGGGCCGCTGTGAGTAGCCCAGGTCATCGCAGTAGGCGATCTGGCGAAGGAGACATCTGAGATAATCCAGGACCTTACACAAAAACAATGACGGAGTCTTCTCGCTTTCCTCAAGTTGTCCTTCGAACCATTCCAGATACAAACAGTCCGGGTCCAATGACCCAAGGTGGTCCTCCAACCTCTGCATAGCCCTATAGCAGATTAACACTCAACCCTCGAGGCCACTCGAGAAGTTGATTGGTGATTTGGGTACTTTATTCTGAATGAACCAAGACCCCACTTTGAAACCCGGCGCAGAACTCAGCGATACCTAGGGACCCTTACAGAGATGCCTTTATTGTTGCTCAAATTGGTCGAGGTCCCCAATTGCTTCTCCGGCGGATGGATAATGCTCCTATGTGCCCGGTAATGAAGACGGAGATGTTAGGCACAGCGCTCCCAGATGGATAAGGCGGTCAAGTTACCCTACCTCCGTGCATGAAACTCGAAAAAAGACTTATCAACACCCCCCTCCAGCCCCGAAGTTGGGACATGAGGTCACCATAGGTCACTGTCACAAACGGTGAATAAGCAAGCCAGACTCTCATATGACTAATGATTATTGGTCATCGGTTTGTTATCTTTCACGTGATGAGATCAGTTGACTCATAGGATCTCACATGACGACGCAATAGCGTTTCATTGGTTTGTTGTTATTGGTTGAGAATTGACATGACGCACGTTTGTGGTCATGTGGTTTATGTATTTCGCACATGACTCATAGTTATGAGTCATGGGTTTCACGCATGTGACCCCGTTAGGGCACATGACTGGTTTTATAGGTTTTTGATTGGTTGCGAGATATGGCGCAGTGACTCTTCCGAGTCAGCTGATGGATTTCACACTATGACTCCTTACGAGTCATGAGTCGCGTGACGTGAGGGGATGAGTCACGCAGGGTTCGGGTTGAGGGAAGAACCCCTATATAAGGGCACCCTCCGGGCATGGGATTGGGGTCACGAACGATCTCCTCTACACCTCCGGCGATTGAAAACTCAACACGATGGGTATTTATTGTCAACATCCACCCCCCTCTCCCCTCTTCTGATGGCTCTTTTGCCTAGGAGGGTAACCCTACCACCACCCCCCTCCCCTCTGATTCCCTATTGATCTTCCCGTTGCTTTGGGAGCCTGCTTGTATGGGGTTTCACGGTTACTTTCCCCCCTTTCGCCGGACTTGTGTCGCTGCCTTGCTTAGCATTTGCACGACCGGCAACCCCTTTGTTTTGTCAATGGGTCGGTCGCGGTCTCGGGTTATCGTCGAAGTAGTGGCCCCGGTGGCTCTGCTCCCTGGTATTGTACTATCTCCTTGGATCACTGTTCGGTACGGTTGGCATCGTCAAAAAGTCGTGATCCTGTTTCGGTCCTCCCTCCCTCAAACTTCTACTTGATTGGGCACACCCCGCCCTCCCCTCACCTGGTCTTCGTCCCGTGGGTCGGTTACAGCCAAACAGCCCCCCACCCGGTTCGGTAGCCCTGGCGTCGGGCCACCATCCACTTCGTCTCTTCTAAGGACTCCGGGACTTGCTCGGCCTAACCTGCCACACGTTCTGCCAGTAGCCCCGCGCCACGGTCTATACGGCCCCGGTATTATTACCCTTGAAGAGTGGTCGTGTTCGGTGAATCCCTGGAGTTGGGGATCGTTAAAGGCCTTCGTGGCGGATGGGCTTTCCCTGGTACTTCTTCTACGGATTTGGGTTCTTTTGGTTTTTCACACGGTTGGGTTTTTTCTTGGGTTTTTGGTAGATGCTTTCCTTTGGTAGCGAGTTTCTTGTATAGTTTGTTGTAGTTTGCAGCGCCCGGGCGCTTGGTGCGGGGTTTAGACCGGGGGGTTTTCTCCCACGGTTTCCACCTCCTCGACGATGGGTTGGACTGGGCGGAAGTTTGTTGCGGCCATATCCTTAGGGAAGCGTGCTATTTTTGTATGTATTACATGGGCCTTCGGCCTCAGCTAGAAACAAAATTTCAAATATGATAAAAAATAAAATAAAAAAAGGCATGGGATTTGGGTTCTTCACGCAACCATCCAAGTTCTTTCATATACTATACTTTCAATACAAAGTTCTTTATCTATCACGCTTTCTGGAATCAAGACACGACCGTCTTATATAAGCCTAGTGATCGGAGTTGCTAGATAGGAGTCAACAGACTTAGCTATCGCAACAGTTATCAAGCTAAGAAGAAGTGATAGTTAGAAGACTATCGGTTACCTGCTGCAAGTATCACACCTGGAAGAGAGGATTGTAACAGTCGCCTGGGAAGTTGCTTACCCTCACCAAAGGCATGAGTAAAGAAGACCCTACTAGCAACACGGTATAGCTCGCGGCAGTCCTTCCGAAGCGTTCCTGTTTGCAGGATATATGAGAGGAGACCTCAGAGCACCTGATCCAGGTGAAAGCATCTCGATCGGACGATATCGCACAGAGTTACAACCACTATAAGAGTGGGTATCGAAAAGTGGATTGAAACTCACAGGACGTATCTACCTTAGTTAGGCCTCCTCGGTATGTTATGACGCCAAGTAACCAGTAGGAATGCACTAGGCTCGGAAACGGAGTCGGGGAACTCCCAAAGGGGTTGTCGGCAAGAGATCGATAACTATAGTGGTAATCATTGGTTTGATCGATAGGAAAGAGTTGTGTAATGCAGTTTAAGACATCAGAAGGCCTCCTGCAGACCAAGTCTAAATGGAACCACCAAGATCAAGAGTGGCAATCTTCTATCCCAGCGAATAATTGTCTGACATCCGAACACATGAAGATTATTCCTATATCTATTTAGCAATGGATACATGTTCGTAGAGCCAGCTAGGTGGACGGGCTGCACACCTTCCCCATGAGGATGGCATACATGCCAATAAGTTGTGTACCCGAGAGCAGAAAAACAACGGATGTTGAAGGTCAAGTCTGGCTCTCACTTCAGAGAAGTCGAGCTAGGTGAAAGATAGATACTGGGTTATCGGAATCGATTATGTAGCACGCGAACACCCAGACGCAGAATATAATTATCCAGGTCTCTTTGTAGCTGTTACCGAACATCAAGCAACGGAGAAGAGACCATAACAATATATTCACGTTGAACAACTATTTATCGGTTCTACTTTATGTTTCTACCTTGACCTCCGTCTCCGCAGATGGATACTCCTAAGTACCAACGAATGAGCTTAGTATATTCGCTTTCCCTTAGAATCTTGCTAGCCCCATAACAGTATATTCATATTTCCTACTTTACCGAGAGACAAGTGCGAGATGGAACACGAATCGCAACTTATCAACTCATTAACCCTGACCCCGATCTGCTCTCACCCACAATAGAACTTACTCTATCACACAAGATAAGAATCATTTATTTATTTTGTAAATGTCAAGGTCTAACCCCGAGGGAGTAGGAGTAGCTCTCATAAAAACAAATAAACACTCCCAGTCCCAAGCCCCAAAGGTAATATCGCACGACACAAGGATCGCTAGATCCACCTATACTAGACTATCTTCCGCTCGGCGAGCTGGACTCTTTCATGGCAGCGCGATGAGAAGGTCACCGTCCCCACCACTTCACACTCGAGAGGCACCTATATTAACCCCCAAAATGTCAAGACAACTTGACCGGAACAACTGAAGTTTACACCAGTACCAGGACGATCTAGTCCAAAGCATCCACCCGGAACAAATAGTCTTCCGATCCCTTCCACCCGGGATCTCACATTTGGTACAGGAACTGCGCAAAGTCAAAAGAGAAATAATGACAGGCAGAAGATACATAGGAACAGTGCTAGAACAAATTGATACCAGTATGGTACATGTGGAAGCAGGAACAAAGTGGTTGCAAGAGGCTCTCAGGAGGGTCAGTGGAAGGATGGATGGACAAGACACTTGTCAAATGCAGCACGAGCAGGTCACATCACACCTCCACCAAACCATACAAGCGGAAGGGGCGGTGGCAATGGCCAGACACAAACAATTAGAACAAGAACTCCTAAACATAAAATCTCAGCATCAAGGTAAACTACAGAATTACCAAAGGATACTCTACGCCATGATGGCTGAATTTGGCGCAAATAGAGAAGCCAGAGAGAGACAGGAAAGCCACATAGCCGAGTAGGCAGAAGGGGTCACTTCCTTGATGGGCCAAGTGAAAGGAAAGCGTTCAAACCCAACCTGACAACGAAGGACTGTAGCAGGAGGAGGAGGTGAAGGGGGACTACCGCTCACAATGCACGGGGCTGCAGGAGGAACTCCCAACCCTGGAAATAGTAACCGAGAAGGAAGTAGCGATGAGAGACGAGGGAGGCGGAACAACAAACCCACCAAACCAAATAAGAAAGCTGCAAAGGAGAAGAAATCTGATAATCAAAAATACAGAGAAGCAACGGAGGACCAGATACGGTTCTCCATGGCCTTGGGAAAAGCCATAAAGAAATCCCCAAACGTCCAGATCAACTGCCGTTAGAATACGAACATGCCAAACACCAGGATATCCGGCTCTGGCTAACAATCTTTCAGAATTTCTTCGATCGAAACCTATACCAGTGGCATGACGAGGCGGACTGCATTAAATAAGCGTTGTCCAAATTACAATGATCGCAAGGAGCATCCTTTGCGTTGACCAACCGGAAGCAACTGAGCGGAGAATTTGGACATCCACGACAGGAAGGTTACCAATTATGGCATGCCTTTGCCGAACAAGCTATACGTCGATTTGGAACCACTCCAAAAGAATGAAAGGCCCTATAAGAAATGTTGAAACTCCGATATAAGAATGATATTAAGGATTTTCTAGAGGAATTTGAAAATGGGAATATTAAAGCAAAAGTTACTGGAATCGCGTTCCTAAAATTGATCCGAGATGAACTGCCCCATGAGGCTTTAAGGAGAATGTCAATGTATCAACAATACGCCGACGACCCAGATTCAATAGAAGGTCTCCGTCAAGTGGTCAACGATAAGGTAGATTTCTAGAAAAAAAAGCTCGGGGACCATAATTTCAGGGTGTCAAATCCAAGTGGCAAAAGAAGATGTGACGAGCCAATAAGGGAAAGGCAACGAAAAAACCTAAGTAAACCGCTAAGGAGAAAAGGGTATACCAGGCGAAGGAGTAGGAGGACAAGGTAAACAAAGAGAAGGCGGTGCCCCGGCAGAGAATCATGGATAGGGTTTGGGTTGACGCACACACCGGTATCAACCATAAAGTAGTTGACGGACGAAAAGCAACGGGGCAATGCACAAGATAAACCCTGACAAACCACTGATGGAAGCACTGGTATAAAGAAATAGAAGTCAAGACCAGCCAGAGGAAATCGTTCAAGTTACGGCGAGTGAGATTGAACCACCCAAAGACTAGACAGCTAAGGGTAGCTGCCATGTCTGTGGATAGCCGTGGAGAAACCTCGCGACAAGTGAGCCAAAGGCCACTAGAATAGACCTGTATGCAAGAGGAGGAGCAATAAAGGCTCATTGGCACTACTTGCGATGGCATCTGGGTATTCGGGCCATCGAACCGTCAACCAAAATGATCTGAAGTGAACTCTACCACTCGAACCCTTTGGAGGCATCAATGCCAAAAGCGTGATAAGAGCCGACTGGGCAACTGGTAGCACATGGGTGTTGTACGGCGAAGACCTTCAGAAGTCTATATCACAGATAGAATCGAGGGAGCAGAGAATTAACCCACCTAGAGCAGCACGACTTGAAAGTGGGTCCACTTGTTGAGAGGACCCCTAGGACTAACGACGGTTAGTAGAAAAGCTTTGAGGCCACAAAGACAGCAAGGAAGGGGCCAAGTAATGAACTCAGCCAAGGTGATGAGTGAGAAACTGGAATCAGATGACAAAGACACCAGCGTCATCATCCACAGGGGGCAGGTCTGAAAGGACACACTGGAAAACAATTAAAAGATCAGCGTCACACAAGGAGATTAACCCCCAAGTCCTCTGGGTCGGAGATACGATACCCAAACACCGCATTTGGTTGGCATGTGGGACGAAGCGCCCGACCTGAAGTTTTCTCTGATCGTAGTTGGGCACCTTCATTGCCCACACAGAACCACGACCCACCTAATGAAGAAACATTAGCTCGGGCTGGTAGTAATAGGCGATAGGTACGGTAAACTCCTGGTAACTACCCACAAGAGTAGATAACTCAGTCAGAACAGAAGGCGAATCCGAGCCACACAACACAAATCATCAGACGAACTACCCCTTGTATGTGGGAATCTCTCGGCAGGGAATAAATACTGCTAGCAGTGGGCTGCCCGATATTCAAAGCAACAGGATTTTATCTTTCACGAATCAATCCTACCTTCAAATTCCCAACTATCATAAAACTAGTTTAGGGTTTCAAATATTTTTGTTGAGAGGATGGACAGTTTCTCTGTGGAGGCTTCAAGAGCCACAACTGGGCCAGTGCGGTAATAAACCCAAAAGGTTACCACAATGAAAAGGGTTTATGAGACACGAGGCCAACTGTTATGGGGGTAGTAATATTCTAAGAACAAGCGAATATACTAGGCCCAATCGTGGGTAAATCGGAGATTACGTCTAGGGAGATGAAAGTCCGGATAGAATTGTAAGAGTGGTAGAGCAATAGAATTGTTTAACGTGTATATATTGTAAAGGTCTCTTCTCCGTTGCTATATAGATGATTGCAGCTACAAAGGAACCTCGATATTTGTATTCAGCGTCTGGGTGTTAGCGGGCTACATAATCTCTTCCCATAGCTAAGTACTTTGTTTCACCTAGCTCGACTTCTTTGAAGTGGGAGCCCGACTTGACCCTGAACATCCGTTCTGTTTCCACTCTGGTTTGCGCAACTTGTTGCCACGTATGCCTCGCTCATGGGGAGGGTGTAGTGCCCGTCCACCTAAATGGCTATACGAACATGTATCCATTGCTAATAAGATTTACGAATAATCTCCATGTGTTTGCATGTCAGACCATTATTCGCTGGGATAGAAGATGGCCAATCTGCATATTGTTGGCTCCGTTTTGACATGGTCTGCAGAAGCATTTACTACTCTTAACCGGCATTACACGACTCTTTCCTATCGATAAAACTAATCGTTACGACTATAGTTATCGGTCTCAGGCCAACAATCCCTTTGGGAGTTCCTAGATTCCCTTTCCAAGCCTAGTCTATTCCTACTAGTTACTGGGTGTTGTTCCAGACCGAGGAAGCCTAACTGAGGTAGATATGTCCGGTGAGTTTGTATTCCCTTTCTGATACCCAATCTTGCAGTGGTTGTAACTCTGTGCGATGTTGTCGGATCGGGAGGCTTTCACATGCATCCGGTGCTCTGAGGTCAACTCTCATATATCCTGCGAACAGGAACCAGTCGGACAGACGGCTGCGAGGTATACGGTGTTTCAAGTCGGGTCTTCTTTACTTATGTCTTTGGTGAGGAGACGCAGCTTCCCCAACGGGTTGGGGTGACCTAACGTCCCAACGTCGGAGCTGGCGGGGGGTTTTGCTTAGTCTTTTTTAGAGGTTTGTGCGGATAGGTAGGGTAACTTGACCCCCTTATCCTTCTGGGAGCTCTGTGCCTCACATCTGCTTGCCATGGCACTTCTTGCTGCCAGCCTGCCGTATGTTCCTTGAGGCAGTCCTATTGCAATTTCGGTATCCACTAACATCTACATCAGCAAAATGTAAAAACCACACCTGGTCCACCAAGGGGGGTTATGGTCCCCCTGGTCCTCCTGGTCCACATTGATCCACCTAGATTCAGATTTTCGGTATAATTTGCAAAAGTGTGGATCAGAGTGGGTCGGAGTGGACCAGGTGGACCACGGGGACCACAACCCCCCTTGGTGGACCAGGAGCGTTCTGGACCACCTTGGACCACACTCCGACATTTCCGTGATGCTGTCTTTGGGCTGGTATGGTGCCATCCTTTAAGGGGTACATGTCAGGTCCTGCTGGCATCTTGGAACCTTTAGTTGGGAGTATCACATTTCGTCGTAGTCTTTTTACTCTGAGCCAGTTTGTTGTTCGCTTTTTTCCTTTCAGAAGGCTGAGCTGAATTCGGTCCTTTTTGTGGCACACTGAAATTTCAAAATGTTTTTGGTTTGAAAATTGTCATTTCGCGAGGTGTAGCTCCCTCCTCAAGGCGGTACTCCAGCCGCCGGCTTACTGCATCCGGCTGGCCCATTCTGCTGCCGGGGCGGTATCCTATTTTAAAATTGAAATTGGCTAGCCATTTAGCCCATCAGATCTGTCGGGGGTTCCACACCTTAGTCATGAGGAAGTATTGCAGGTTCTTGTGGTCTGTGAATACCCTTACCCGATCGTTCGCTCCCAACAGGTAGTGTTTCCATTCACGGAATGCTTCCAGGATTGCCAATAACTCTGTATCCTGAATTTCATAATTCCTTTCAGCATGATTTAGCTTTTGTGAGTGGAACGCAACTGGGTGTAATCAGTTTCCCAAGTACGGGAAAGGATTCCGCCTAGTGCAAAGTCAGTGGCGTCCGTCTTGATCACGGTTTTTCGGTTCCCGTAAAATTGTGCCCGAATAGGGGCTGAGGTAAATCCTCACTTAATTTTCTCCTTGGCTTTTTCCTGTTCTTCTCCCCAAAACCATCAATGTTTTCCTCCCTTGGTTTTCAACATGTCTGTAATGGGTTTTCTAAACTTTTGAGTAGTTTTCTATGTAGCGTTGGTAGAAATTTGCAAACCCAATAGAGATGTGTACGTCTTTTACCGCCAGTGGGGCTTTCCCATTGAGGATACTTTCAACCTGTCTTTCAGTCATACTGACGCCTCCTGTTCCCACTAGGTATCCGAGGAATTCGACAGTATCGACATGGAACATGGATTTCTTTAAGGATACCGTGAGGTCATGGCGTTCTAGCCTGGCTAGTACTTGTTTGACCAGAGTGTCGTGTTCTTCTATTGTCTTTGAGTAAATTAGGATGTCATCCAAATATACTAAAACTGGGTGATCCAGGAATTCTCGTAGGATAGTGTTCATCATGGCCAGGAACGTCGCGGGTGCATTGACTGACCCAAAGGGCATTACTCTATATTCATAATGTCTATATTGGGTACAGAAAGCGGTTTTCCATTCATCTCCTGCTTTGATTCGAATTAGATGATAACCCTCTTTTAGGTCTAACTTCGTGAAGATTGTTGCACCGGCCACTATGTGCCTTAGTGCAGTCATGAGCTGTAAAGGGTATTTGTTGAGTATGGTACACTTCTTTAGTTGATGGTAGTCTACGCACAATGGTAGTCTTCCATCAGGTTTGGGACCAAAAAGGATTGGTGCCCCCGCCGGAGATTTGCACTGGACTATTTTTCCTTCGGCCAGCATTTTATGAAGATATTTGTTTATTTCTTCCAATTGCTAAGCCGACATTGGGTATATAGGTCCCCAAGGTGGAGTGGCTCCGTGTTTGAGGTCAATTGCATGGTTGAAGGTTCCCCTATGAGCCAGCATTTCTGCTTTTTCATTCTCAAACATTTCCTTGTATTGCCAATAAGGCTTTGGTAATCCTTCTAGTTGTACCTCCTCTTGTCTTCTGGATCCGATCCTCCCTATCATCCTTCCTTCTTCATCAACAACCACAGTCTCGTCCCATTCAAACATGTCAGCGATGCCTTTATCTTGTACATGTGCTACACAGTTGGGGTGTTCGGAACACCATTTTACATGGGTTTCAATAATTTTTTATCTAATGTTCCTGGGGCCACTACCTGAAAGGTATGATCTGATCTTATTTACCTCCGTCTACAATCCGGCAGGAGACCATAGTCGTATGGCCATTGGGACCGATCTCTAGTTGAATCGGATGTGAATTGTATTTTCCTCCCGTGGGGGATACTTTGGCATTGAATGCCCTTATTTGAAGCAGGTTCTCTCTTATTTCGTAAGGGACTTTGAGAGTGCGTGCGGTCTTTTGGTTTAGGAGGACTATATTTGAGCTAGAGTCTAATAAGACTTTAATTTTTTGCCATTTGTCTGATATGAGGAGGAAGGCATTTCCTTCCGGGCACTCGTAGTGCTGTGGACCTGGTTTGTGTTTTGTTCGCTTTGGGCCTGGGCCTCATGTCTCATAAACTCTTTTCATTTTGGTAACTTTAGGGTTTGTTACCGCGCCTTCCCAGTTTCGGCTCTTGAAGCCTGCTCAAACAAACTGCTTTCTCCTTTCACCAAAGATTTTTGAAAAGATAAAATAGTTTGATGATAGTTGGTGATTTTTGAGGGAGGGATTTTTGTGTAAACGATTAAATCCGGTTTTTTTGTATATCTGGCGGCCCACTACTGGTGGTCTTTATTCCCTGCCGAGGGATTCCAATATACCAGGGGTAGTTCGTCTGCTGACTTGTATTTTGCGGCTCGGATGCGCCGTCCGCTCTGACCGACTTATTCTCACTTTATCGGTAGCTACGAAGGATTTACCATACCTCTCGCCTATTTCCAACAGCCCAAGCTAAAGTATCTTGATGGGCTGGGTAGCGGTTCTGGTTGTGCAATAAACGTGCCCAACTACTATGAGACAAACCTTGAGGTCGCGCGTTTCGTCCGACAGGACAACCTGATGGGGTATCTTGTTAGTGTATAGTGCGACCCCTAGCACCCATGGGTGATTTTTCCTCGTGAGCCTCTGTTGCTTTAATCGCTTTCGATTGTGTACTTTAAGACCTGCTCCCGGGGACGATTACCCTGGTGGCACTCTCGTCTGATGCCAGCTTCTCACTGATAACCGTGGCTCGAGTTCCCTACTTGGCTCTTTTCTTGCGGTCCTTGTGTCCTCTTAGGTTTTCTACTAAGTGTCGTTAGTCATAGGGGTCCCCGCAACAAGTGAAGTCATTTTCCGGTCGTGTTGCTCAAGCTGGGTTCCTTCGCTGCGGTCTCGAGTTTATCTGGGATATAGACTTTGGAACATCTTCGCCGTGCAACACCCAGGTCCTATCTGACTCTCAGGCGGCACTTATCACCCTTTTGGGTCCGATGCACTCAAAGGGTATGAGCAGAAGAGTTCACTTCAGATTATTTGGATTTCCCTCTTCGATGGCCGGACTACCCACATGCCGTCGCCAATGGTGCCACTGGGTTTTTATAACCCCTCATCCTTCATATAGGTCCATGCTAGCGGCCTTTGGCTCGCTTGTCGCGAGGTTTCTCCACGGCTATTCTCAGCCACGGCTGCTACCCTTGGCTTTCTAGGCTTTGGATGGTTCGATCTTCCTCCCCGTAACTTGAATGATATCCTTTGGATGGTGCTAACTCGAATTTTTTTCTGACGATGCTTCCATCCGTGGGTTATTAGGGTACATCTAGTGCATAGCCCCTTTGCTTTTCGTTCGTCGACTATTTTCTGGTCGATACCGGTGTGTGCGTCGGCCCACACTTGATGCATAATTTTCTGCCGGGGTGCTGCCTTCCCTTTGTCTACTTTCTCCTTCTATTTCTTCGCCTGGTATACCCTTTTCTCTTTAGTGGTATACTTCCAATTTTTTGTTATCTTTGCTGTTGTTGGCTCGTTACGTTTCCTGTTCCCACTTGAATGTGACCCCGAAAAACTATTGTATTGAGGCGTTGTTCCTTCTAGGAAATCTTCTTCATCGCGGACTGCTGGTCGGAGCGCTTCTATCCAATCTCGGTCGTCAACGTATTCTTGATGCATTGACATTCGCTGTACAGCCTCATCTGGTATTTGCTCTCTGATGAACTTTCGGATGGCGATTTCCGTAACATTTGCATTAACATTCCAATTGTCAAATCCCATTGGAAATTGGTTAATATCATTCTTGTATCAGACTTTCAACATTGCTCGTAGGGCTTTTCTTCTTCATGGGTGGGACCGAATCGGCGTATAGCTTTTTCAGCAAAGACATCCCATAATTCTAAACCTTCTTGTCGTACATGGCCCAATTCGCCGGTCATTTGGTTCCGGTAGGTCATATCAAAGGAGGATACTTGTCGTCTTTTTAATTTGGACAAAGCCTATTAAATATGGTCCGCCTCGTCCTGCCACTGGTATGGGTTTTGATCAAAAACATCCTCCGGGTACTTAGCCAGAACTGTATTTCTTGGTCTTTGGCATGTTCGTATTCTGATGGAGGTTGAGCTGGAGGTTTTGGGATTTCTCCAATTGCCTTTCCCAAGGCCCTGGAGAATCGTATTTCATCCTCCGTGGCCCATCCATATTTTTCCTGATCAATTGTTTCCTTTTTTGCAGGCTTCTTATTTCGTTTGTCCGGTCTCTCATCCCGCATTACTCGTCTCTCATCGTCACTTCCGCCTCCTTCACTATCTCCAGGATCCGGGGTGCCTCCCACAGCCCGGTGAATTGTGGGGGGTGGTAGTCCTCCACCTCCTCCCCCTGATCCAGTGCTCCTTCCCAGGGTTGGGTTTGAACGCTTGCCTTTCACTTGGCCCATCAAGGAGGTAACCACTTCAGTTAACAATGCTAGGGGAGTTTCTTGTCTTTCTCTGGCTTCGTTGTTTGCTTCCACCTCAACCATCATAGGGTTGAGTAGTCTTTAGTGGTTCTGTAGTTCTCGTTGATGTTGGGCTTTCGTGTCCAGGAGCTCCTTTCCTTACTGTTCGTCCCAGACCATTGCCGCCGCTCCTTCTGCTTGTATAGTTTGGTGGAGGTGTGATGTAACATGTTCGTGTCGGGTTTGACGGTGATCTTGTCCGTCCATCCTTCCAGTGAGCTTCTTGAGTGCGTCTTGCAGCCCCTTTGTTGCTGCTTCGACCTGTACCATGCTGGTCTCTATTTGTTCCAGTTCCGTACCTAGGTATCTGGGGCCCCTCATTATTTCTCTTTTCACTTTCCGCAGTTCCAGTGCCAAATGTTGGATTTGGGGTAGAAGGGACCAGAACGCTAAGTGTTCCTGGTCGATGCTTTGGGCTAGATTGTCTTCGTACAGGTGTAGACTTCGGTTGATGCGGTCAAGTCGTCTGGACCTTTCAGGAGCTAATAGTTGTTCTGCTGGTGTCTGGGACTGTTGGGACTGGGGCCGTCTCATCACGGCTCGATGGGAGAGCCTGGGTGGCAGAGCGGGAGATATTCTAGTATCTGTGGATCTAACAATCCTTGTATTTTGCGATGTCATTGTTGCAGCTTGGGACTGAGAGAGTTTATCTGTCTCCATGGGCTCAGGTCCACCTCCCTTGGGGTTGGACCTTGACATTTTGAAGTAGGAAAGTGTTTCTTATCCTTTTGGTGATGAAATGAGTTTGATTCAGTTGCGATTTGTGATTGTGATAGATATCACTCGGGTGTCTCGGCAACTTAGAGAAATACCAATATACTGTCATAGGAGTACCAATATTCTAAGAACAAGCGAACATCCTGGGCCCAATAGTGGGGAAATCCAAGATTTTGTCTAGGGAGACGAAAGTCAAGATAGCATTTTGAGGTTGGTAGAAGAATAAAATTCTTTAAGTGTATCTATTGTTAAGGTCTCTTCCCCGTTGCTTTACAGATGGTAACAGCTACGAAGACACCTCGATATTTATATTCTGCGTCTGTGGGTTTCCGAGCTACATCATCTCTTCCTATAACTTCCTGTCTTTTGTTCACCTAGCTCGACTTCTTTGAAGTGGGAGCCCGACTTGACCCTAAGCATCCATTTTCTTTCTACTCCCTTGTGCACAACTTATTGCCACATATGCCTCTCTCCAGGGGAGGGTGTAGTGCCCGTCCACCTAGATGGCTATACGAACATGTATCCGTTGCCAAATATATTTACGAATAATCGCCATGTGTTCGCATGTCAGACAATTATTCGCTGGGATAGAAGATGGCCAATCTTCATATTGTTGGCTCCGTTTTGACATGGTCTGCAGGAAGGATTTACTAGTCTTAAACGGCATTACACGACTCTTTCCTATCGATCGAACCAATCGTTACGTCTATAGTTATCGCTCTCCTGCCATCAATCTCTTTGGTAGTTTCCCGACTCCCTTTCCGAGCATAGTGTATTTCTACTGGTTACTGGGCATCTTACCAGACTGAGGAAGCCTAACTAAGGTAGATACGTCCCATGAGTTTGTATCCACTTTTCGATACCCAATGTTTTAGTGGTTGTAACTCAGTGCGATGTCGTCCGATTGGGATGCTTTCACTTGCATCAGGTGCTCTGAGGTCCCCTCTCATATATCCTGCCAACAAGAACTGGTTGGACGGACGGCCGCGACATATATGGTGTTGCAAGTAGGGTCCTCTTTTCTTATGTCTTTGGTGTGGGGACGGAACTTCCCCCGGGGCGTATCGTGACCTACTGTCCCAAGGTCGGGGCTGGGGGGGGGGTGTTGCTAAGTCTTTTTTGGAGGTTCGTGCGCGAATGTAGGGTAACTTGACCCCCTTATCCTTCTCGGAGCTCTGTGCCTAATACCAATGGCCCCTGCGAACAAAAAACCCACCAAGTCCACATCACTACGAATGCCATTAAGGAATGGCCACCCTTGTCACATCGGATAAACGGCATAAAATGAAAGTCTTACCAGACTCTGGCACAAACCTATTCCTCCCTAAATCAAAACACGGCTTGCACCCTCAAAGTACCATACCAAATAAGAGACAACTGGCTTAAAATAACCGGATTCAATGGCGAAGTATGCTCCACATGAGTAAAATACTATTCACATCTGATTCAACTGGAAATTTGTCCCGAAGACCATACGACTCTGGTCTCCTGTGAGATTTCACACACTGGTAAATATGATATAATCATACCTTTCGGAGGGTGGCACCACATGCATCCCCTAAAAAATATAGAAACCCCTCACAAGTGGTGTTATGCACACGGGAAATGTGTAGAACAAGGTCAAGATGGGGGCATCGCTGACATGGTTGAATGGGACTAGACAGTGGCTCTCAATGAAGGGGCCAGAATGAGAGGGAGAATCAGATCTACATAACAGGAGGAATTACAATTAGAAGGATTACCAGAGGTGGCCGCATCAGGAAAATGTCGGAGGGTGGTCCCCGGTGGTCCTGAACGCTCCTGGTCCACCAAGGGGGGTTGTGGTCCCCATGGTCCACCTGGTCTACTCCGATCCATTCTGATCCTTCTTTTTCAAATTTTACCGAAAATGTGGACCAGGGTGGATCAAGGTGGACCAGGAGGACGAGGGGGACCATAACCCCCCTTGGTGGACTAGGGGTGGTTTTTACATTTTGCTGATACGAACCGTATTGGCAGTACAAGGAACGGTTTGAAGATGTAAAGGCAGAAATTCTTGATTCTAGAGGACCTTCCCCCATGCGATTGACCTCGGAGATCGAGCCAGTCCGCCCCTTGTGCCTATCTACCCAATGTCGGCATACCAACTAGAGGAACTGAACAAATATCTTCACAAAATCTTAGCCCAAGGGAAGATAGTTCCTAGTAAATTCCCAGCAGGCGGACCCATCCAGTTCGTCCCCAAACCTGACAGAAGGCTACCATTATGCCTGGAATACGGCCAACCAAACACATTTACCATACTCGACAAATACCCTTTACCACTCATGACCAAACTAAGGGAAAGAGTAGCTAGTGCAACCAGCTTCACAAAGCTAGACCAAAAAGAGGGTTACCATTTACTTTGAATCAAAAAGGGCGATAAATTGAAAAATGCTTTTCGCACCCAATATGGACATTACGAATACAATGTAATGCCATGTGGGTTGGGTAATGCACCTGCCACGTTCCAGGCCATGATGAACACTATTCTGGTAGACTTTCTGGATCACGGAGTTGTAGTATATTTGGATGATATCCTAATTTACTCAAAAACTATGGAAGAACATGAGGCTCTACTTAAATAAGTACTAGCCAGGCTAGAACGTTGGGACCTCGCCGTATCCTTGCAGAAATCCGTATCCGATGTCGATCCAGTCGAATTCCTAGAATACATCTTGGGAAAAACTGGGGTCACAATGAGCGAAAAGAAAGTTAATAGTATCCTCCAGTGGAAAGCTCCAGAGTAGGTAAAGAATCTAAAAATCATCCTTTGTTTTGCAAATTTCTAATGATGATTTATAGCAAACTTCAGAAAGGTTTGCAAACCGATCAGCGACCCGTTGAAAACCAAAGGGGGACAATATTTATGGTTTTGGAGAGGAGAACAGGACGACGGTTTCGAGCAACTTAAGCACAGATTTACCTTGGTCCCTATCTTAGCACATTTCTATCCAGACTGAAAAACTGTAATTAAAACAGACGCTACTGATTTTGCGCTAGGCTGTATCCTTTCTTAATACGTAGTAAAATGAATACACCCAGTTGCCTTCGGCTTGTGAAAGTGGAACGATCCAGAACGAAATTATGAAATCCATGATGAAGAGTTATTGGCACTCTTAGAAACCTTGCTCGAATGGAAAGAATACGTATTGGGAGCAGATGAACCTTTACGGGTATATACTGACCATTAGAAGGTACAATAGTTCCTCACAACTAAAGTCGGGAAGACATGCCAAACTGTTGTAGGGGTAGTAATATTCTAACAACAAGCGAATATACTAGGGCCGATCGTTGGTAATCCGGGGAATACGTCTAGGGAGACGAAAGTCAAGTTGAATTATAAGGTAGGTAGAACCATAAAATTGTGTTAACGTGTAGATATTGTTAAGGTCTCTTCTCCCTTACTTGATGATGGATAGCAGCTACGAAGACATCTCAATATTTATCTTCTGCTTCTGGGTGGACGCGGGCTACACAATCTCTTGCTATAAGTTAGTATCTTTCTTTCACCTGGCTTGACTTCTGTGAAGTGCGAGCCCGAGTTGACCCGCAAGATCTGTTGTCTTTCTACTCTCGTTTGCGCAACTTATTGCCACGTATGCCTCTCTCATGGGGAGGGTGTAGTGCCCGTCCACCAAGATGGCTATACGAACATGTATCCGTTGCTAAATAGATTTATGAATATTCTCCATATGTTCGCATGTCAGACAATTATTGGCTGGGATAGAAGATGGCCAGTCTTCATATTGTTGGCTCCGTTTTGACATGGTCTGCAGGAGGCATTCACTACTCTTAACCGGCATTACATGACTCTTTCGTATGGATCAAAGCAATGCTTACGACGATAGTTATAGGGCTTATGTCAACAATTCCTTTGGGAGTTCCCCGACTCCCTTTCCGAGCATTGTACATTCCTACTGGTTACTGGGCCTCTTCCCAGACTGAGGAAGCGTAACTAAGGTATATACGTCCCGTGAGTTTGTATCCACTTCTCGATACCCACTCTTGTAGTGGTTGTGACTCCGTGCGATGTCGTCCAATCGAGATGCTTTCACTTGCATTGGGTGCTCTGAGGTCTCCGCTAGTATATCCTGCCAACCAGAACCGGTTGGAAGGACAGCCGCGACGTATACGGTGTTGCAAGTTGGGTCTTCTTTACCCATGTCTTTTGGTGAGAGGACCCAACTTGCCAGGCGGCGTCTGGTGAGCTACGGTCCCAACGTCGGGGCTCCAGGGAGGTGTTGCTAAGTCTTTTTTAGGGGTTAGTGCGCGAAGGTAGGGTAACTTGGCCCCCTTATCCCTGTGGGAGCTCAGTGCCTAACACGAGCTCCTTCCTCTTAAGTTTCATCCCAAATACTTTTTGTTTAACTATAATACATTCTCAATCTTTTATGAGCTCCGTATGGTAGGGGTAAAAACCAGAAGTGTTTACTGGTCCACTTGTGGAAAACCTCTCTCATACTACTCACGCCAAGTACGGCCACGGCATTTTGGGGTTTGCCCTATCAAATTTTTCCACCTCTTCCCTGGCGTTTTCAAACCCCTCCGGTGGTTCCCAGGTATTTTCATCCTCTGAGCATCCTGCTCATTTTACAAAGCATCGGACTTTTTTGAACTCCTTCTTTACCCATCTGACCATTCTCGTCTACATAATTATCTCACTTTTAGCGATTCTGTCCACTTCCCATTCCAGGTCACCTTTGACGTCCTCTGGTTCTTGTGGAGGTTGTTCGAGGTTGGGTCGGTCAGAGACTTTATAGGGTTCGAGTTGCGAGACATGCAATACTGGGTGGATCTTCCAGCGCGCTGGTATATTGAGTTTGAACGCCCTATTCCCTTTTTTCCATAAGACTTTAAAAGGGCCGTACAATCGGGGGGTTAAATTTCATCTTGGTAGTTTGCTCTTGACTTTTTTTTGCGTTTAACACTATCAAGTCACCTATCTCGATATCGGGGTGTGATGTCCCTCGCCGGTCGTAGTCTTTCTTCATGACCTCTCTTGTTTGCTCGGGACTTGTTCCCGTGTTCTTCTGCACTGTTTTCATCCAGTGCGTCTACATTGTGGCCCCTGGGTTTTCAGCTTCTCTTTTCTTCATTCATTCCATCTGGGGATTTAATCCGTAGTTGGCGAAAAAGTGAGTTAGTTTATATCCACTTGCTTTGGAATTATTGTAGGCGTATTCGGCCAACAGTGGCAACTGATACCAGTCGTTTTGGTCAGGGTTGACGAATGTACGAAGGTAACCGTCCAGCACTTGGTTGCTTCTTTCGGTTTCTCCCTCCATTTGTGGGTGATATGCCGTTGACATTCGCCGTTTGATACCTAATGCTTTGAACCATGATGCCCAAGCTTCCCCTGAGCACTTTGGGTTCATGTCCGACACGATTTCGGAGAGGAGTCCATCAAGTTTCCATACTTCCTTAAGCAAGCTATCAGCGACATCCTTTGCGGTCCCATTGGTCGTGAAGCCGATAAAATGTACCATTTTCGTAAAACCATCCACTACTACCATGATATGGCTTTGTCCCTGGGACTCTGGTAACTGGGCAATGAAATCCACTGCGATAGACGTCCATGCCGCGTAGGGTACTTCTAATGGTTGGAGTAATCCATCCTTCGCCTGTCCTGAGGATTTGTTATGTTGACATTCGTTGTGAGACCGGATATAGTCGTTGATCCATTCTGTCAGTTTTCCCCAGTTGAAATTTCTCATGACTAGCTCAATCGTTGTTTCTTGTCCGAAGTGTCCGGTCACCTTCGAGTCGTGACATCCTCTTGCGATCTCTTTTAACAGTTCTTCGTTCGCAGGGATAAATAGTATATTTTTCTAATAGAGTTGTTCATCACCCAACCGGGAGTGTTTCTGCAATGCTTCTCGTTTTCCCTTGAACTGGCTTAACTCCCCGTTTCGTGCGGTCTAAGTGTCATCCTCTTTTCCTCCCACTCTTATTCTGTCCAGGAATCACTCGTCCATGGATGGCATTTCTATTGCTGTAATCATAGCACTGGATAGCATCGTTATTTTGTCCTGTAGGCTGCTGTGGGACTGAATGTCTTCTTAGTCAAAATATGAGTCGTCCTTTGGGTCTGGGTTTAGGAAACACATTTTTACTTTAAATTCTTCACACATAATTAGCTGTTTTGGACCTATGTCGCTTGAGCCGAATCCACTAGTTCCTCTTTCCATGTCTTCCAGGTTATCGATTTCCATGGCATCGTGTGTGTCTGTATTCTTTCCACGATTAGCTTTGCAATACAATCAGCCGCCTTGAATTCGTAACTGGAACTCCCATGGTTCCGGAATATCACTCTTATTTCGCTGGTGTAATCCGCATCTCTAACACCGCCACCCACTGCTACTCCGTGTTTATTTGCCATCCCACTTCTTGCCGCCAGCCTGGTGTATGTTCCTCATGGTAGTCGTATTGTGATTCCGGTGTCCACGAACATCTGTCTTTGGGCTGGTATGGTGCCATCTTTTAAGGCGTAAATGTCATGTGCTACTGCCATCCTGGAACCTTTTGTGCTGATTATTGCATTTTGTTGCAGTCATTTTATTCTGAGCCAGTTCCTTGTCAGCTTTGTTCCTTCCACGAGGCTGACCTGAATTCGGTCCTTTCTGTGGTAAAGTGAAACTTCAAAATGTTCTGCTTTCATAATTCTCTGTTGGCCATGAGTAGCTCGCTCGTCAAGGCGGTACTCGGGCCGCCGGCTTAAAGCATCAGGCTTGCCCCCTCTGCTGCCGTGGCGGTACACGATTTAAAAATTGAAATTGGCTAGCCACGGAGCCCATTGGATATGTCGGGGATTCCAGACTTTAGTGGTGAGGAAGTATTGCAGGTTCTGGTGGTCGGTGTCTACCATCACCGGGTCGTCTGCTCCCAACAGGTAGAGTTTCCATTCGCTGAATGCCTCCAAGATTGCCAATAACTCTTTATCATGAATTTGGTAATTGCGTTCGGCATCGTTTAGCTTTTGTGAGTGGCAACTGGGTGTAACCGTTTTCCCAAATACTGGGAAAGGATACAGCCAAGTGCAAAGTATCTGGCGTCCGTCTCGATTACAGTGTTTCAGTCCGGATAGAAGTGTGCTAGGATAGGGGCTGAGGTAAATCTTCGCTTAAGTTCCTCAAAGGCTTTGTCCTGTTCTTCTCCCCAAAAGGATAAATCTTTTCCTCCCTTGGTTTTCAACGTCTCGGTAATTGGTTTGCAAACCTTTGAAAAGTATTCTATGAAGCGTTGATAGAAATTTGCAAAACCAATAAAGAGTTGAACATCTTTTACCGATGGTGGAGCTCTCCAATTGAGGATACGTTCAACCATTTTTCGCTCCAGGTGACTCAGTCTTTTCCCACGATATGTCCTAGGAATTTGGCTCTATCGACATGGAACACAGATTTCTTGAAGGATACTGCGAGGTTGTAGCGTTCTAGCCTGGCTAGTACTTGTTTAACTAGGGCCTCGTGCTCTTCTATTGTTTTCCCGTATATTAGGATATCATCCAAATATACTACAACTCTGTGATCCAGAAATTCTCGCAGGGTAGTGTTCATCATGCCTTGGAAGGTGGCGGGTGCATTGACCAAACCAAATGGCATTACTTTGTATTCATTATATCTGTATCGGGTGCGGAAAGCGGTTTGCTATTGACCCCCCTTCTTGATCCGAATCAAATGGTAACCATCTTTTAGGTCTAATTTGGTGAAGATGGTCGTACCGGCTACTCTCTCCCTCAGTTCGGTCATGAGCGGTAAAGGGTATTTGTTGAGTATGGTTAACTTAATTAGTTCGCAGTAGTCCACGCATAATCATAGTCTTCTGTTGGGTTTTGGGACAAACAGGATTGGTGCACCAGCTAGAGATTGGCTATAAATTATTTTCCCTTCGGCTAACATCTTGTGAAGATATTTGTTTCATTCTTCTAGTTGGTATGCCGACAGTGGGTATAATGGTCCACAGGTTGGAGTGGCTCCGCCCTTCAGGTCGATCGTCTGGTCGAAGGTTCTCCTAGGAGCCAACAATTCCACTTTGTCATTCTCAAACAATTCCTTGTACGGCCAAGATGGCTTTCGCAATCCTTCTAGTTGTACCTCCTCTTCTCTTGTAGATCCGATTCTCCCTATCATTATGGCTTGTACATTGAAAGACACCGTGTCGTTTTATTCAAACATGTCAGTGGTCCCTTCATCTGGTACATGTTTTACACATTTAATTTGTTCGAAATACCATTTTTCACAGGTCTCGATATTTTTAATAGGATGTTCGTGGTTCCACCACCCGAACTGTGTGATCATATCATATTTGCCTGCGTCCCCAATCTCGGAGGAGACGATAGTTGGATGGCCATTGGTGCCAATCTCCAGTTGAATCGGATGTGAATAGTATTTTCCTCCTGTAGAGAATACTCGGCCATTGACTGCAGTTATTTTAACCGGGTTCTCTCTTATTTTGTATGGGACTTTAAGAGTGCCTGTGGTGTTTTGGTTTAGGAGGAATATGTTTGAGCCAGACTATAGTAAGACTTTAATTTTGTGCCGTTTGTCTGCTATGACAAGGAAGCCATTTCCTTCCGGGCACTCGTAGTGTTGTGAACTTAGTTTGTATTTTGTTCATTTTGGGCCTGGGCCCACTGTCTCCTAAACTCTTTTCATTTTGCTAACTTTGGGGTTTGTTACCCCGCCAGAGCAGTTTCGGCTCTTGAGGCCTCCTCGGACAAACTGCTTTTTCATTTCACCAAAGATTTTTGAAAACATCAAAAAGTTTGATGATGGCTGGTGATTTGGAGGGGAGGATTTTTCTGTAAATGATTAAATCCGGTTTGTTTGTATATCAGGCAGGCTACTACTAGTGGGCTTATTCCCTGCCGAGGGCTTCCCATATACCAGGGGTAGTTCATGTGATGATTCGTGCTTTGCGGCTGGGATGCCTCTTCGGTCCGGACCGACTTATCCACACTTATCGGTAGTTACCAGGAGTTTGGGTACCTATCACCTAATTCCTCCATCCCGAGCTGAAGTTTCTTCATTAGGTGGGTAGCGGGTCTGTTTGTGCAATGAACGTGCACAACTACTATGAGAGAAACCTTAGGTCGCAGGCATCGTCCGACATGACAACCAAGTGGGGTGTCTTTGTATCGAGTAGTGCGACCCATAGCACTCGTTGATTGGGTTTCCTTCTGAGATGCTGTTCTCTTAATCGTTTTCGATTGTGTACTTTAAGACCTCCCTCGGGGGACCATTACGCTGGTGTCACTCTCATCTGATGCCAGCTTCTCACTCATCACTTTGGCTAGAGTTTGGTACTTGGCTCTTGTCTTGCTGTCCTTGTCCTCTTAGATTTTCTACTAACCAGCGTTAGTCCTAGGGGTCTCCCCAACAACGGGAGTGGTTCTAGGGTCGTGTTGCTCAAGGTGGGTTCCTTCGCTGCACTCTCGACCTTTATTGGGGATATACCCTTGTGAAGGTCTTCGCCGTACAACACCAGGGTGCTACCAGTTTCCTAGTCGGAACTTCTCACCCTTTTGCGATCGATGCACTCAAAGGGTACAAGCTGCAGAGATCAGTTCAGATAATTTCGGTTCCCAGTTCAATAGCTGCGCTACCCACATGCCGTCGCCAGTGGTGCCAGTGAGCGTTATAGCTCCTCGTCCTCCATCAAGGTCCTTGCTAGTGGCCCTTGGCTTGCTTGTCGCGAGCTTTCTCCATGGCTATCGTCAGCCACGGCGGCTACCCTTGGCTTTCTACGCTTTGGGTGGTTCGATCTTCCTCCAGGTAACTTGAATGATTTCCTTTAGATGGTGCTGACTCGAATTTCTTCCTGACAGTGCTTCCATACATGGTTTGTTAGGGTACATCTAGTGCATTGCCCGTTTGCCTCTCGTTCGTCTACTACTTTCTAATCGATACCGGTGTGCGTGGCGGCCCAGACGCCATGCTTGACTTGCTGCCGGGGCGCCGCCTTCCCTTTGTCTACCTTCTCCTCCTTTTTCTCTCCCTGGTATACCCCTTTTTCTTTAGCGGTATACCTAGGTTTTTTTGTTGTCCTCGCTGTTGTTGGCTTGTCACACTTTCTTTTCCCACTTGAACTCAACTCCTAAAAACTGGTCTCCTGAAGCCTTTCTCCTTCCTGGCAATCTTCCTCATAGTGGACCCCTTATCGGAGAACTTCTATCCAATTTCTGTTGTCGGCAGATTCTTGATGCATTGACATTGGCTGTACAGCCTCATCCGGCATTTGGTCTCGAATCAATTTTCAGAAGGCGCTTCCAGTGACCTTTGCTTTAACATTGCAATTTTCGAATTCCAATAGAAATTTGTTAATGTCATTATTCTATCGGATTTTCAACATTTCTCATAGGGCTATTTCTCCTTCATGCGTGGGACCGAATTGACATCTAGCTCGTTCAACAACGACATCCCATAAATCGTAATCTTCCTGTCGTGTATGGCTCAATTCACCAGTCATTTGGTTCCGATAGGTCATAGCCCAGGATGGTACTTGTGATCCTTTGAGGTTAGACAAGGCCTATTTGATACAGTCCGCCTCGTCCTGCCAGGGGTATGGGTTGCGATCGAAAATATCCTTGCAGCTGGTTAGCCAAAACTGGATATCTTGGTGTTTGGCATGTTCGCTAGTCTGATGGGGCTTGAGCTGGACGTTTTGTGGTTTCTCCAATGGCTTTCCCTAGGGCTCTGGGGAACCATATATCGTCATCTGTAACTTCTCCGTATTTTTCCCAATGAGTTTCTTCCTTTTCTCAAGGCTTTTTGTTTTGTTTGTCAGGTCTCTCATCCTGCCTTCCTTGTCTTTCATTGTCACTTCCTGCTCCTTCACTATCACCAGGATCAGGGGGGCCTCCAGCAGCCCCATGGATTATTGGGGGTGGCCGTCCTCCACAACCCCTCCTGTTGCTCCGGCACTTCTTTCCGGGGTTGAGTTTGAACGCTTGCCTTTCATTTGGCCCATCAAGGAAGTAACAGCCTCTGTCCATTCGGCTATTTGGCTTACCTACCTTTCTCTAGCCTCTTTGTTTGCTTTGAATGCGGCCATCATGGCGTTGAGTTTCGTCTCCTGGTTTTGTAGTTCGCCTTGGTATTGGGCTTATTTGTCTAGCAGTTCCTGCCCCAACTGTTCGTCCCTGCCCATTGCTGCTGCCCCTTGCGGTTGTATGGTCTGGGGAGGTGTAATGTGACCTGTTCGTGCTGGGTTTAACGGTTGTCTTTTCCATCCATCCTACTACTGACACTTTTTAGCGTTTCCTGGGTTCCCTTCTTTGCCGCTGCCACCTGTACGATGCTGGTGTCAATTTGTTCCAACTCCGTTGCTATGTATCTGGCGCCAGTCATTATTTCTCTTTTAACTTTGCACAGTTCCCGTACAAAATGTTGGATTTGGGTTGGAAGGGATTGGAATGCCAAGTGGTCTGAGTCGATACTTAGGGCTAAATTGTCCTCGTACAGGTGTAGACGTCGGTTGATGCCATCAAGTCGTCTCGACATGACAGGAGACAATAGTGGTTCTGCTGGTGTCTGAGACTGTTGGGACTGAGACCATCTCATCGGGGCTGTTAGGCACATAGCTCCCATGAGGATCAGGGGGTCAAGTTACCCTACCTCCGGGCACAAACCGGTGAAAAGGACTTAGCAACACCCCCCTCCATCCCCGACGTTGGGACAATAGGTCACCACACCTCACCTGGGAAGTGGTGTCCCCTCACCAAAGACAAGAGTAAAGAACACCCTACTGGCAATACCATATCCATCGCGGTGGTCTGTCCGACCGGTTCCTGTTCGCAGGATATATGAGAGGACACCTCAGAGCATCTAAGGCAAGTGGAAACATCTCGCTCGGACAACATCGGACTGGGTTACAACCACAGCAAAAGTGGGTATCGGAAAGAGGATGCAAACTCACGGGACCTATCAACCTTAGGCAGGCTTCCTCGGTCTGGAAAGACGCCCAGTGACTGTTAGGAAAGTAATTTGCCCGGAAAGGGACTCGAGGCAATCCCAAAGGGGTTGTTAGTCAACAGCCCGATAACTATAGTGTAAACCATTGACTCAATCAATAGAGAAGAGTCGTGCAATGCCTGTTAAGACAAAGGTATGCCTCCTTCAGGCCAAGTCGAAACCGGAGCCAACAATATGAAGACTGGCCATCTTCTATCCCAGCCGATAATAATCTGACATGCAAAGACATGGATATTATTCGTAAATCTATTTACCAACGGATACATGTTCGTAGAGTCATCTAGGTGGACGGCGCAACATCCTCCCCATGAAAGAGACATAGGTGGCAATAAGTTCTGAAAACGAGAGTAGCAAGATATCAGATGTTCAGGGTCAAGTAGGGCTCCCACTTCGAAGAAGTCGAGCTAGGTGGGAGAAAGATACATAGTTACAGGAAGAGATTATCTAGCCCGGGAACAGCCACACGCGGTATATAAATATCGAGGATATTCCTAGCTGCTATCCATCAAAAAAGCAACAGAGAAGAGACTTTAAAAATATATACAGGTTGAACAAACATTTATCAATCTACATACGTTACAATTTTACTTTCATCTCCCAGGAAGTATTCACCGAATTACCAGCTATTGGGCTTAGTATATTCGCTTGTTCTTAGAATATTACTACCCGCATTACAGTATATTGTTATTCTCCACGTTACCAAGACAGAGGAGTGATATCGATCACAAATACGAATCGCAATTCAATCAAACTCATTTTATCACCAGGAGGATAAGAAACACTTTCGTACTTCAAAATGTCAAGGTCTAACCCCGAGGGAGCAGGACTAGATCCTATGGAGACAGATGAACTCTCTCAGTCTCAAGCTCCAACGGTGACATCCCAAGACACAAGGATCCCTTGATCCCCTGCATCAGCAAAAATAATACTCGGCGCCTGGTGCGCCCAGTGCATCTGGCGCATCTAGCGCACATAACGTCAATCGAGAATCAGGACGCAACTACTAGTTCCGCTCACGCAGGGCGCACCTGGCGCAACACTTTATCTTCCTGAACGCACCTGGCGCAACACCTAATCTTCCTGAACGGACCGGGCGCAACACCACATCTTCAGGAA
>Ga0307507_10003147_pt1 | contig 32784 bp, 33 predicted proteins | sample 7_EM_MG_FD_207223 | JGI IMG/M metagenome (GOLD analysis project Ga0307507, IMG submission 207223) | Populus trichocarpa ectomycorrhiza microbial communities from riparian zone in the Pacific Northwest, United States - 7_EM | ecosystem: Host-associated > Plants > Roots > Unclassified | place... | reverse complement strand
AAGTGGTATAGCCGGTGTGCTTTGTCCTTGTTTGATCTCCTTAACTTGCAAAACTAAACCTATCTTGGGCTAATGACTCGATTCGCGGGGATGATCCGATGGTGAATCGTAAGAGTTTTTACGGTACTAGTAGAGGCCAGGGGGCTGAAGAGCTGTAGGGAGCTGCAATTCTCCCGAATTCTGACTGTCCTCTAAACGATACCTATACCGATATGTACTATAGGGCGAGAAGACAAATATAATATAAAGATCTAGAAGATTTAATCGGATCTGCTGCACTTAGTTTCTTCCTTCTGCCCAATCCGACTTCTAACAACGGAGCATGCCTAAGAGGCAGAGCAGAAAGGGTAGAAGCGTAATTGCATAATCTTTTAGATTAAGCGCAACAAACCTTAGTATTGTCGGGGGTGGTAGGAGACATCCCGTGTAGTGCTGGATTGTTCGTTGACTTGCGTACTTGTTTCTTCAGTTGTATAGTAAAAGTTTGCTTCTAGAAAAAGGGGCACAACCTATGGCCATTAGGGAGGAGAGAGACGAAGACCACAATTTACCGGAGAATGCACATCGGGTGATTGTTTTGTTTTTTTCACACTTGTTTCCTCTCATTTTTCCAGCTATTGTGATTCGAATAATCCTCCGTGCCAATTCCCACAAAAGAACGCCTATCGAAGGACTTCCATCAGTATCATAGGAGGGGCAGCCCCAACTTCTTAGCCCAGTGTCCAATTATTAGAGTTTCTACAGTAATGAATGTTTGTGCTCCCTTCGCCCGGTTAAGCACGCCTCGCTTCACTTATAGTCACGTGCTAGGTCCGGACGCAGGTACTGTATGTACTCGTACATAACGTAGCAGACTAACTTCGAAGTCCCCCCCAACCCGCCATCCCCTCCTCACCTCTCCTCCTTTACCCGAAGCACAAGATTTACCCTATAGAACTCCTTCTCGTCCCACCCTCAGTAAACACAAATTCAACCTAAAACTCCCGCCATCCCCTCCCTCTTCATCACCGAACTCTAGTTAACCTATCCCAGGCACGACAAGAGAAGCCCACCTCAGCCACCAACTCATCCACCATACCTACAGCAATCCATCCCAGACAAGGATTAGTCACACTAGATCGGTCAAGTTACCGGCACCTCTACTACAATTCCGGACCACAATTCTACACAGACCCCCGGAACCCCATCCATCCTGGAATCACCGTACTTGCCAAATCTACAATCAGCAACACCGGAGCGTTAGCACGATATATAATATGATACCATTAGTACCAACACCCCCGGAAGCCAAAGATATTAACCAAACGGGCAGATACAGCACTACACTACCTCCAAATCCGTCAAGAGTTCACCCGCTACAGTATAATACCGGTACACCACCCACCACCCAACAATCGACCATACGTAATACAAGCGAAGCACCCATAACCCCAGCAACCCATCGACAACTCCCCAACTCACCAATGGCACCAGCACGCGGCAGGAAAGAGAGCACTGTACTGTACTCTACAAACCCCCAATTCGATAGACTTTCCAGATATGATACCCCACAAAACAAAAACCATAACCTAAAACGTACTATTACCACTATCAGACATATATACCCCGAGATAAAAAACCATCCCATCCCATCCCATCCCAACAAATCCCCGACACGAAGCACACTTTCAAGTTATATAAAAAAACCCCAAAATAAAAAAAAACAATTTGGTAATTTATTTGAATTTATTTATTTATTCCACCACCTATCCAAAAGTATAATACTATCAGTGTAAATCTATCACAAGTGCGCCATGAAGTATAAGCAACGCAGTATGATTGTGAGTGCTTACGTTGGCCGTTGTCCCCATCGCGCGTTCGATTGCACCGCTCGAGGCAAGAGGAGGAGGAGGTTGGATCTCGCAAAGCATGCGAATGATTAGTCACACTTTCCCATTTTAAAAAAATTACGCTTGGGTTTGTATAATATGGCTTGACCGAGCTCCGTCGAGGAGGGCTTTTTTCTTCTTCCTCTCTCCCTTTTAGCGCCCTCACAGTGTGTTCAATGAGAATAATTTAAGCCGCAATATTCGCCAGGTGATAGTTAACGCTATATACCCACATATCCAACCAAACACGGTGCTTGAATCGATATATTTATTGCGGTATATTTCTGGGACCCATTAGAAACTAACTTAACCTAACAGACAAGACGGAACATAACCAGAATGTTCCCTCCACCCTTTGCTCTCCAGGCAGACGTGTACAAACCCTCGCCATAAAAAGAAGACCCCGTTTTGAAAATGAAAAAAATTACAAATACGCCTGTTTTCTATGATCCCCCCTGCGGCCCTATGCCAACTGCTCCCCACTAAGCGCCCCCCACTAGCACCGCTGCGGGAGTCGGTGTGCTCTCAATCGAAGCGGGTTCATTGGTGTCGGCAGAGTCTACTACCACATCGGTCGGCACCGCATCCCCGCTTACACCATGTTGCCCACCTTGCACCAGACTGGGGGCACCATCAGTTGCAACTACGTTTGCAGCACCGTCTCCTGCTTCCCCTGCTCCCTCCGTCGGTGCCTCCACGGGTGCTTGCGGTACGCCATCAACAGCACCTCCTGCCGCTCCTCCAGCCACCGCTTCACCTCCAGCAGCACCTTCTGCTGCCCCTTCTACCGCCCCTTCTACCGCCCCTTCCGCTGCCCCTTCCACTGCCCCTTCCACTGCCCCTTCCGCTGCCCCTTCCGCAGGGACCCCTTCCGCCGTCGCCTCCTCCTCGCCAGGCAGTTCGAATCCGCGAATTTGCGGTGTCCACTCTTCAAATGAGAGCATTGTCCCACCAAGAAACCGAGCACGAGCCTTGTGACCTTGTTGTTTACATTCCGAGGTAGAATAACAATTTTCGCACCAGTCAAAAGTTCGGCTACCGGTACAGCTATCACTACATACACAACAATCTTCAAACTATTAGCCATTTCTAAAGTGAAAACAGTTCCAAAAGACAGGGTGATCCATACGGAAAAAAATCTTCTCATTCCTACGCACTCGGCAAACATCACAGTTGAACCATGTCCAGTAGTTCTCGTCCTTGTCAGTGAACAGCGGGCATACATCCTCGGGGTCCGGGATTTTGGGGTCTGCGAGTATACTTCGGATCGCCGGCCAATGGGCAACATCGAGCGGGATTCGTCCATATTTATCGGGAAGCGAAGGATCACAGCCGGATGAAAGCAAAAGCCGCACCACACCGGCAGCCGGAGGGCCCAATGCAACCGCGTGGAATAACAACGAGCACCCATCGGTGTCCACCTCATTTGCAAATATCTTGGGATCGTAGTTTAACAGACCCCAAAACACTGAAGTATCCTGCTTTGAAACTGCATTTTTGATGCATGCTCGTAATTCAGAATATCCTCCAACTAGATCTGGCTTGATACCCTTAGCAAGAAGGCGTTTGAGAGCACCGGGTTTATGGCCCGATATTGCAGCGGCGAACAACGATTTTCCTTGGTCGGCCAGTCGAGACAGGTCAAACCCCTTAGAATTTAGAAACGAGTCCGCAAGCAAGTTCGACACTTCCTCAGTAGATGCACCACTCTCCATGGAGATTTGTAGCGGGGTTTTCCCGTCCTTGTCCAAGCTAGTGAAATCTGCCCCAGCCTTAAGAAGCATTTCCACAACGGCAAGATCTCCAGTGCGTGCGGCAATATGAAGCGGGGAAGCTCCATCGCTATCTATATCGGACCGCTTTCTGTTAACATCTGCCCCAGATTCAAGAAGCTCCTTAACAATCTCAAGAGCTTCCGTTGCTACCTGTGCCGAAGCAATATGCAAAGGGGTTTCGTTATCCGGCTTAGTCACCGGGTCTTCCGACACTCCCGCGTCGAGCAATGCGCGTATTACTTTGACCGAACCTTCACCCACAGCGAAATGGAGAGCCCTTCGCCACCCTCTATTTGTTACCGGAACCTCAGCATCTGCACCTGCTTTAAGTAAGAGCTTCACAGAGTCTAGTCTATTGACATAGCAAGCAAGGGCAAGAGGTGTAAAGCCTTCGTCATCGCGGGGGGATAGTTTGACATTCGCACCAATAAGAGTCGTTACGGCTTCGGTTTTTCCATCTAAAAAGTCAGCCAACTCAGACCAAAACAATACGTGAGGAGACATACTCCAGGCAGCAAAGTGAAGTGGGGTGAAAAGCCATCTCTTGCTAGTTGTCTCTTTATCAGCTCCCCTGTCGAGTAATTCCTGGATTGTTTCCGAATGACCTTCCTCTGCAGCAAGCGAAAGAGCCGTCCGGCCTAAACTGTCCTTCGCATCAACCATACATTTTCCAACATCTAAAAGTACTTTGAGAGCGATAAGGTGGCCAGCACCGGCGGCACATTGTAGTGGCGACACATCGGCACCCTCTACGTTAGCCTTCCCATTCAGTAACTCTATAATGCTTAGCTCGTATCCTCCCTTAGCTGCTAGGGCCATAGGCGTTTTCTGATAACCGGTAGTGACAGGATTAACATCACATCCAGTCTTAATGAGTAGACGGACAATCCTTGTGTGGCCATATTCTGCCGCTACACGGATAAGATTGTCCAACTCTAATTGATCAAGCTCATGTGCTTTCGCAAGATTAAGCAATTTTTCCATCACCGAGAAATAGCCACGGCTGCATGCTCTATCGAGAGCCGCAGGAAACATTGCATGCCCGGGTTGGGGCAAGTCATCCGGTTTCGGCAGTTTGAGGCACGACTCTAGTATCTTCAGTAGGGCGCCTTCATGCCCCTCGTAGAGAGCCAAGTTGAAAGCCCCATTAAGATCCTCGATAGAGGAGGTGTTCGTCTCCAAAAGATTCTCGAGAACTCTCGATACTCCGAGGTACGACAGGATCTCTAGGGGAGATTCAGTGTTCACGTTTGAATCTATGGCCGACCTAATTGTCAAAGCCTCATTCATTTGAAGCGGTACCCTAAATGTTGAATAGACCCTCACAAAATAATTCATTGCCGTGATATCTTCGAGGAAGGCAAGAACCTGGCTGTGAAGCCTTTCCGCCTCAATTGGTGCCTTCTCAACGTGCATCGCCCAATTCATCGCCGCATACTGCAGGAAATCGAGTTTCTTAATCCACAGGGGATAGTGCCGAGGCCAGAGTTTGGGGAATACACGGGAGTATTCCTCTCCGAACGACTGTCCCTCAAACCCTTCAAAAACCAATTGCATATAGCGAATGCAAACAACTCCCATTCGTTCATGGGCAGTTTCCGGCTTCGACAAGTCAAATAACAACTCGCATTCTGTTGGATTATTGCCGCAACTGAAAAGGAAGTCTCTCAAGCTGCGATCAGTGAGATGCACTTCATTATCATATATTGTGATCAGTGGACCAAGATAGCGCAATAAGTCCAGGCCCGTTTCAGGGCAAGCCTTGAGGATTTCATCTATTGAGCTGGAATCGGTATCAAAGTCCACAGCGATGGCCACCACAAGTTCATTTACTGTCAGTGGCCGAGCGGCAAACAAAATCCACGAAATCGCCCTGCTACACCAACGCTGATGCTCCTCCGGAATAGCCAAGCTGCGAATGAGGCGATCGTATAGTTGAGGGTGCCTGGACTCCAAAGGGACAGAAGGCGAATTCTTCAGTATAACCATGTTCAATTCAATCTCGCGAAACGTAATATCTCGACCACGCAGCTCCTCCGCTCTCTTCTCAAGGCCCATTCGTTTAGCTTCTTGTTCCACGAACCGCTCCTTCCCAAGTTTCACATCGGCTGCCGTATCCAAATCGATAGTGCCTGCCGGATACTTCTCAGAGAGGGTTTTGTCGATCTCACGACTTGTAACGATAAATTGGATATTTGTATTGATTTGGTCTTTAAGCACACCAATGTATCCGAGAACCTGGTCTCTCGTTTCATCACACTCATCGATGGCGTCAATGACCGCCACAAGTCTCCGATCGCTAGGGATTGATGCAAACATAGCCCTGAGCAACCCCCACAAACTCTCTGGGGTCCGTGTGGGACGCGGTGAGATGGTTTCATATAGACTACGCACATATTTGTTTAGACTAACCAACCGTTCCTTGAAGAGCAGCTGCCCTAGGAAGGACAGATACAGATCATTTGAAGTACTGCGTCGTTTGTCGTGCTGACTGAAATAGAACGAAAGTACAAACGCGCCACTATCACTCGCCTCTTCCGCAATTTGGGCTGCAAGGATGGTTTTCCCACTCCCGGGCCGACCAGAAATCTGAATCACGGGAGATGAAATACTCAGCAGCTCCGAGACCCAGAAAGAGCAAGGGATTAGAGCCTCTTGCCGGGGTATAGGGCGCTTGTGAAGCTCGGGATACAGTGTCGCCACGGTCAGTCGGCTCTCCAGATATTCAATTTGTTTATCTATAGGTCACCTGTCACTATATCAAACCAGGGAAATAATCCGGGGAGAAGAATACCCACCTTGACAGGGTTCCTCTGCCACAGATCCGACCTTTTTACAAATCTCCACAAGTACCGGGTCGTCCTCGTTAGCGAACCGAGAAAGTTTCCTGTGATCCTCGTCGCGCCTCAGGGTAGTATACCAGTCTTTACGTGCGCTCAACCCTGGAAAAATTTCGGTACCCTAAAAAACATGTCAGAATCGGAAAAAGCTCCCTTCCTACAGGGCCTTAACTGACTATATAGCCCAAATTTGGGACGGGCTTTCCTTCGCAGATAGCAAGGATCTCATACTGATCGCCAAAGGTTCGAAACCGCTCAGTTGTTGTTATTAGGGAAGGTGAAACATTTGTGAGAGCCTTCCTGACTTCATCACGCCGTTGGGGGATACAATCTTCGGATTCGGTGGTTGCCAGGGTGATCTTTAAAACTACGTCATCCCATTCCTTCCCTGACACCTCCGGAGTGCCGAAAAGCACCTATAAATAAGTCAGCCATGATGGATAAAGGACCTCTCCCCACACGGTTCACCTACCAACAGCCTCGTACGGGCGGCGATTCTCAAATAATCCATGTCGTGGTTTGCGACCCAAAGTAGCTGAGTCACAGCATCAATAAGTTAATACCCGTTGACATTGTGACAATTAGAGACACTCACCTCCTGGATCAAAACGCCGCCAAGGCAATGCCCAATAAAGATAATAGGAACATTCTGCGGATACACCATCATTAGACATCCTCCATCCCCTCCGATCCGAGTAGCGTCTGGCAAACCTCGTCAAACACGCTAGGGTATTGCCGGAGTCCCTTTATCTGTGAAAGCAGCTCATAGGCAACCCGACGAAGGCCCTCCGGATCAACAATCCCAGTTCCAGGCTCTGCAGTTGCGTTGTAATCGAACGACATAACCCTTGCCTTGGGCACCGCCTTCGGGAGAGCTGTGGAGATCCACGGTGGTTCCTGACCATCGGCCCAAGTTTTCTTGTAATCTCCATTCAACCCGTGAACCACAACCACACTATCTTATTTAGCAGCTGTATCACGAAATAACTAGAGGAAGGATGATTACTCTACGCTATGCTTCTCGGGATCGCCAACACCTTCAGGTTCCACGAGCAAGGTTAGAGTGGGATGATTTGGTGGGGGAGAGCTAGAGCTCATGTCGGTTATTTTCGTTAGCTCGTAATCCAGGAAAGGGGTTTGAGATGCAAAGACCGGAGAGGAATTCCTAGATGGAGGTGAGGGAGAAATGGAGACAAAAGTATAATATTAAGTGGAAGGCGGGGTACAAATAAAAAAGAGAAATCGCGGCGCGCAGAAGTTGAAGAGGAGGCTCCTTGATGCGGGCTGTGTAGTACCGCACCGCGCATACTTGAGCACGGCCAACAGGGGTTGTGCGGTACAAACTGTACCACGAAGTACCGCGTAAACACGGGGAGAGTTGATTGATCGAGTCTGCGATGCTGTAGATATCATTGGCCAGGCCCGACCTATCTGACCCGTGAGGACCGAGAGAATTCCGGCAATGAGTCGTGACTCACAGTTAATCGTTGCACCAAACGCACAGACACCGGCAGAGGACCAGTGCTTGCAGCACGAGCAGTTCCCCAGAGAGAGTGACTGGTACTTGTCTGCCCAGGAGTGGTGCCTGAAAACCTGTCGGATGCCTTACGAGCTTTTTTAAGTTTTTGCCCTCGCATACGGCAGAGACAGCCCTTTCAGCTTAAGCGGTCAGCCACCGGCGCTGGTCCCGGCAGTGAGAGGTGCTGAAAATCAGCGAGTTGGACTCGACAAGTCACCGTACCACAAGCCACAGGGAGAGGCTTATCCAAACAGCGGTATGATACCAGTAAATTAACTCGCAACCACCGCACTCGTAGCATATTTACCGTGCAAGCAGTCGTGCAATCCAACTACTATACCTCCGCCAAGCCTCTGACTTAATCTCCGCATTCAGAGATAACTCTTCCTAAGAAGGAACTGTTTTGTTTGCCTGACAAAGTATGGCCTAAGGCCTGTAGAAATGTTGAGTCTCATTAACTAGCCGTCGCGACCATGCCAACTGTCAAACTAAGCCTACAAGTACAGTATTATACTAGTACCAGTAGACTAACGTGCTGATTATCATACACGAGCACTCGTACATACCGTATGGCACTGTATCACAATCAACTGTCGACACCCCGAGCATTTTCACCTCATTCTCTACGTCACTCTTTGCAGAATACCGTACCCTGTCATGCCATGTTGGACAATGGCGCACGACGCATCCATTGCTGCCTACACCCTTTCAGCTTTGAGGATCCCCATGAAATACCGTAAGAACTCGTGAAATCCACTATCTCCGTACTGTCACGAATACCCCTGCAAATCGCGACATCGGCCCAAGATAGGTTTAGCTGGTCAAGGTAACAAGATCCCGCACAGCCAAATGTCCCAGGCTATACCGTGTCAGGAAAGCACTAATCCTTCTTAAGAACTTTTGACTTAGAATCTGGAGATTAGGGGCTGATGGAGATAGTGGATTTCACGAGTTCTTACGGGTACTTGTACTGGTACGGTAGGCAACCTGCCGGTGCCGTAACCCAGTCTAAGCTTATCAGCCGAAAGTTAAAACATCACAGTGCCACAACATAAAATCTAATAAGGTTAGCCTCCTCAAGACCCTAAACCCTCCCTTCCTGCATAAGTGGTGCATAAGGTATCATATCATACCGTGGTGATGGGACGGACAAGGGCAGCTTTGCAGTCAAAGCGTTCACTACTTAGTGACCACTAGGGTTCTGCCGAAGATTTATGCAGGGGATAATTGTGAATACACTATTGACGTTTTGGGACAGATTATTCCTGCGGTTCTTTCCAAATGCTACGACACACGCATTTTATCCCAAGTGCTCACAATGCATACAAGCTATCGCGACAAAATCGATCTTTGCCTCACCAAAGCATAAGCAATATCTAAAAGCATTGTTGGCACCTTCTCGCTAAGGATGCGTAGTTATTACTACCTCTGCCATACCATTCCCTTTTTTTTTTCCCAATTGGCTCCACCCTGCACCCTTTTTGTTCCTTGCTCGTTCTTTTACTTAGCTTTCCCTTTCCCTCTTCCCCAATCCACAACAAAGTTAGAAATGACATTCACACTCTCCAAATGCATGCTAAACTAAAACACAAATACCTACATACAATACCGTGCTCTACAAAACCTTTATGGCAATACACATGTCTCGAGAGTCCTGGAGTACGATACCACACTCTCCATACAGTATGCTTCCAGAAAACAAAAGTGTAATTTGTCATCCTGTCCTATCACTCGGTAAGCCCGGGGCTTATTAAGCATCACAGCGAATCAACAGAGGTGTCGATCCTCGGTGTCTAATGAGGAATGTTAGGTTATCTTCCTCGCCAGCACCGATTGGTGATCAGTTTTTCTTACACTTAGCACACAAGTGCATCCAATAATCTAACAGAAAAGGATATCCGCAATGGTTGCACTTGTTCAGCAAAAACTGTTGAAAATTGACACTTGCAAAATTTAACAAAAGTTTCCCACATTTCTTTTTCCCCCCTCACCGGTATCGTTGTTTAAAGAGTGCAGGAAAAAAAACAGTTTTCAATGGTGGATGCGTCCTGGTGTGGTGATGTCAAGATTTGTGCCAATGGCACGCGATGGTCTTCAAACCAGCTGATCCCTGTCATCCATGGCATTTTGATTGTTTCCTCTAAAACACCGCAGGCCTCAGTCCGGATAAAAACAAATGGCATCCATATACCCAGCGCTTTACTAGGAGAGGCAACTACAACGTCCTACCACAGCACATTTATCTTCTGCTTGTTTACTACGGTATCCCTGCCTTGCCATGCACGAAGACATCTCCCCGGATACTTTCACTGGCATTCCAATTTACAGCGCCCGGCTACAAACCGCGGGGATGTGGTATCTGCTGCCAGCTTGAGCAACCTCGATAAGATACCGTTAGGATAAGGATAGGATCGGCCTTCCACGGTTACGGGATGCTGGTTGCGTAGTAAATAGCCCTATTCGGGGTGTTTCCTTCGCTCTGTTTTGCCTTGCCTTGCTTTGTCGCAGCATATTGTACTTGTACTTGTAGCCTCCTCGCGCAGCCGAGTTGAAGCCTGGCACCTTAAGATAGCGATCCCCACGCAAAGTATTCGGCTTCCATTCGGCCGCGCGAGCACGGGAATCACATTCGTTATTATCGCCATGCGTAAAATCATCGAGTCGAGTCGTGTCATTCTAGCTTCGTTTTTCGCGGCAGGAACCAACGCCGGCTACCAGTGGACTTTGCTAACAGTCAGACACGCGCCCACCCATCCACCCATCCACTCAGTGTCGGCGGAACACTCTTTTTTCTTCCTTGTTTTGCTTTTTTTATTATCTCACACATCCGCCATTGACGTATCACACGGCGCCCGATAGGGCAGAGGCCCAATGCTCGAGTGCCGGGAACGTGTGCTGTTAATGGAATTCAATATACAACTCCATCCATACCTCGCTCGTCACGACAATTGGTATCTGTAATACTTTATAGTGAGAGCCCCGCATTCACACTCCTAAAGCAGAGAATTTATCCACTGTTCACATCGAAGGTCCCATCACCGACGAGAACCGACGCTGAGCTCATCCCAAACAAAGCAGGAACATTGGACACAACACAACCGCCACTGACCAGACTCAATGAGGGCAGAGTGCTGGAGCAAACAGGATTCAAGTATCATACGACCGAGGTATACTGTACCCGTATTTAGCTCGTAAAGGTAAGGTATTAGAGCACCCTAAAAACTCTTAAGTCCACTATCGGGTCATCAACGTAAGTCAATCATCCGACCGGCAACGATAGGTTCAAGTTCAGTTTGACAGGTCAACAGGATTGCGAAAGCAGACCACGAGATCCAATGCGTCCAGTAGGCCAATCTTATCATTTCAGAAAAAAGGTATTCCTTCTCAGGCGCCTTTGTCCCAAAGTCCGGAGATTAAAGCGCTTGCGGAGATAGTGGATCTCAATCGTTTTTATGACACAGCACCAATAAAGTAAGTAATTGAGGTAAATCCCCTCCCGACACCAAAAACTCCACGGCAAAGGAAAAAACAAATAACGGCCCATCGGGCCCCGGAACAAATCCAAATCCGCTCGGACAAGGATTTTTTTCACCCGCTCCGGGGGTTGGAAATGCTCGAATCAAGCATGGCAGCAAAAAGGGTCTCAAGTTATCGTAACCAAGTAATTGAGTCAGTAGAAGTATGATAATAGATGGGTTGATGTGGGCGAAAAATGATACTGGTATCATACGATAATAGCAATGATAATAATATTAATGACTTGGCGCGGACTCATACCAATTCCCTTAAGTTGCTACTCGTGCAAGAGAGAGAGAGAGGGAGAGAGGGAGGGAACAAGTTTATCATCGATTACTGTACAGATACTCTGCTGGACTACCTTTACAATTCTTGTGATCACACATGATACAGGGAATTATCCTATCTTACATATGCTTACATGCATACATGGATGGACAGCGAATCCCTCGCGGCTTATTTTCTCGTATTACACGACATTACGGGGCCGGGATTAACTGACCTGCGAATGAGTCCGTATACTGAACTGTCCAAGCACACGGTGATAGGATAGCCCCGCTACAGTACCAGCATCGCGCGGGAGCGAGTTATCCCTCCGTCCGTCTCAGCCTTATTTAGACTACTCCTCCCGCCCTCCCTCCCTCTCGAGCACGCACCATTTACTTACCCATCCGCCGGGCCAAACACGACAATATTTGTCCTCGAGCCTCCCCCACAGTACCACCACCCCACCAAACAAAACAAACAAACAAACAAACAAACGAGGAAACGAGGAAAAGAACAAAATGAAATTGCAAACTACAGCAACAACTGCGCTACTACTCTCCCTTCCAATATCAGTCATCGCAAATCCCCCTTCATCATCATCATCCTCGGTGGATACGGATATCGATACACCACAAGACACCCTATTTAATCCTGAGAAATTAAAGTACCTCCTCCTCCTCTCTCCCTCAGCTACGCTACCCATACTAACAACGAAAATAGTATCCAATCCCAAGATGAGACTTCATCCCTGCAACGAACCTCTTCCACAGCCGGTACGAAGTTAGTGAACAATTGGCGACAGGCAGTTGGTGGAATTGCGGTTGCGGTTTTGGTTGCGGTGGTTTGAGTTGTTTGGTTGTTTAGTGGTTATACCATACCAGTACCGGTACGGCGGCGGCGGTGGTGGGGATCTCTTTTTTTTCGGCGTTTTCCCCTGGTTGGGTCGGGTTAGGTTTAGGGGTGTTCGGGGTTTGGCGTTTTTTTGTTTTGCTTTTTGCCTTACCTTTTACCGGTATCCTCTTGGTTTGGTTTGATTTTGACGGGATGGGACGGATGAGATAGGGTGGGATGGGCTTGGCCGGGAAGTTTTTGTTCGAATGGGAAGGTTCTTCTTACCACAGGCCTCCGGAGGGTTCGGTATCATACGGACTGAATCGGTTTGGTCCGGGGGGGAGGGGTGGATAATACCGGTATCATATCATACATCCAGCATAGTTACTTGGATACCACTAATACGGTATACTGTACTATACATACTGCATACAAACAACATTACACTTGGATATTATTATTTTCCTTCTTTCCTTCCTTCCTTCCTTCTCTCATCACATAATCCCCGTTCCACAATCCCCCACATAACTAAAATACAAAACCCCAAATCAAAAAAACAAAGCCACACCCAGAGTAAGCCTTCTAACTACCGTATCCCCCAACTCTCACTATTACCATAGAGCACTCCACATCCCTCACTATGCCAATCCACCCATCCACCACCTCCAATTTCGGTGGCCGCCACCCCAATAACAACCAATTACTCACAAGTACCACCCAACCCAACCCCAAATTCCACACCAGCCCCCACCCCCTCCACCATCCCAGACCAATGTGAAAAGTACTTATCACAGGCCATCACTCGAGCCCAGCAACCCAACTGAAGCGCGCAGATCCGTCATGACCGGAATCGCAAAGGGCTACATTACCACAGCCAGGTTTGTGAGTGGGTTTTATCGCGCCGGAGTGATGTTCTCATAGTCACTTTGTTCATTTCTCCCTCCGGTACGCCATGCCGTGCGGGGAGCGTAGATGTGGAAGGGAAGAAAAGAAGAAAGGATCCGTACAGTACGGATCCACAGTATGATACCAATACAATGCCCTAACAAAAGTCATCGTTGGTATCATAACCACTTTCACACACCAAAAATGTCGCTTTTCAGAGTGTGCTAGAACTCCACCACCACCACCAGTTGCCCAAGTAAGTAAGTTAAATCAATTCTTAATAAAATAGTTGGCTTTAAGTATTCCGACTGCGACAACTAGATACTAAAATGTAAAGTGCAATATTTGATGAATAAACTATAATAATATTATGAAATTGGCTGGCCATTTTCAAAAACTTGTATATATTTTCCTTTCCATGAGAGCCCCATAAGTTAAGTTAAAAATTCTTGGAAAGCTCAAACCTAATTAACAAAGTTAGATTTTCAGTTTTATTTATCGATATACAGATTTCATTAAATTTTTTAAGAATTATATCATACTATACTTATGATAACTAGTAAGCAAGTAAACAAACAAACGAATGACACATCTGCCCCTCACTGTCTACTCAGTAGTTCAGTTCAATTCGGTTCAGTATAGCATAGCATAGCATAGCCTTATGTATTTATTTACTCACCTAAACCTATCTCCACCCACCGCATTATACAACACAACACAGCACTAACTTAAAGATCCCTAGTACAATACTCTATCTACCACGTCACAAAAAATCACTCACTCACCCACCCACACAAGCCAACCAACCAACAAACAAACCAGCCATCACAACGACACATAAGAAAGACAAATAAAACCCACATCGCAATTTATCCCATCCTATAAACTTATATCATATTGTATGCACAGTACATATCCACACTTCCCCATAGAATCCATCCCATCCATCCCATCCACGTATTATAGAAACTCCCCAGCAAAGATATATGCAAAACAAACTGATAAACCACCACACACGCAACGAAACATTAGGAAGGTATAGTACTATCATACCTACCTACCTACCTACCCACCTACCTACCTTTTCTTTCTTTCTTTTCTTCCTTCCCAATCCCCTCCATTCTACCCTTCCCTACCCTTCTTTTCCTAATATAGGGTAGTATAATAGTAACCAACCAACCAACCAACCAACCAACCAAGACCAGGACAAATTTCCACACAACCCACAATCTTTCGCTTCTTTCCCGGGGACGACGAACTCTGCCAGGATCTTCGGTGGACTTGTTGGCTAGGTATATAGGTACAGTGCTATACCATCGCTCGGGATGGAAGGAGGAAAACAGGATGACATCTTCCGGGTAACTTGTGTAGGGTAGGGTGGGGATTATATGCTTATCACTCATACCTCCTCCCACACTCCGACGAGAAGAGATACGAAAGTCTTATGTTGCCATCTTGCTGAAATATCATGGCCCGTGATGTACTTGCGTGGCATATAGCGTGGGTAGCTGGAGGTAGTGTAGAGAGAGTTTCTTATATAGTAGAGGATCGGGATGTGTTTGGAGTATACTTATAAGCGCTCACTCGTTTCGTTGCTCCAGCATTCGTGTGGGAAAGGTGGTTGGGTAGCATTCCGGCACGTTTGGTGTGGTGTGGCATGTAGAGCAGAGGGCATGATGGGCTACCGGTATCGTATGGCTGCCTGTGGGGGGGGAGTGGGGTGGGAGCCCTGATGGTGGTTTGCCTGGAAGGATGGTGGGGTGCAAGGGCGATAATTTGCCCATCACGTCACAATACTCGGCGCCACACCGAAAGCACGAGACCATCGTTCGGTCCCTGTAAAGATCTCGCATTTCGTCCCGGCCCCGCTGAGAGTTGATCCGTCTTACGCTATACCATCGCCAACCACGGCACCACCACCGCAATAAGAGAACACGAATTGTAAGGTAAACTGTAAAACAGTACGATACCACAAACTTAGCAATCACGATTGCACACTATCGCAACACACTACCAAAGACGAAGGGTATAAACCGGTAATATTCACTCTTCCCCTCCTCAGCAACCCCGCACAGATCTACCCCCACATCATCGACCCCCAATTCCAATTCCTATCCAATAAATACTTGGCTTCACACCACTTCCCCTTACTTACTTACTAGACACCAGCGTTATAAAAGAAAATTTGAAAGAAAAGAAAAAAAAGAATCGGAACAAAATGAAAAAAGGCTTTTTTCTCCCTAAACAAAGTAGTAAAAAAGTAGACAATCAAAAGAACCAATCTCAACACCGAACAAGGAATAAAGAGAAAAAAACCCCCCGACAAACGTAAACCATAACAGTAGGTTTCAATAAGGACAGCGTGGGAATGAAAAAAAAATGAAAGATTGAGAAATGAAAAGGGTGAAGGGTTTAGAAAAGAAAAATCATACGAGATAAGGTACCCTCCCATTTGCAACAGAAAATCAAGAGGTGTAGAGTGAGAAAAAGGTGCTTGTTCCAGATTTTTGAAATGCTTGCAGAAGCTCATCTCGAACCAAAGGAAATAACAAAGAGAAGAGAACGAAAACCCATCAGTTACTAGGTGAGACGTTCACAGAATGATACACAGAGGTTTCCTCCCAGTTCTAGTACCTCTCCTGCCCTTCCCGCCAGGTCTACCACTTTGGGGTTCGTTTCCATCGTTGGTGCCAGGGCCCTGAGTCCTCTTTGCGGAAATTTGTCGCTGTCTTCGGAGAATCCTCACAACGTCGTAAAAAGCCCGCTCGACATTCACGCAATTCTTCGCGGAAGCCTCAACAAACTCACATCCAAGATCCCTAGCCAGCGCGTGGCCTTCCTGCGTCGAGACTTCTCGTTCGGTGACCCTATCGGATTTGTTGCCCACAAGCATTATCGGAACGTTGTTATTAGCGGAGTAGTTTCCAGCTAGAAATAGTTAGTAAAAAAGGAAAGCCCTCTATATCAGATCGACGCACCAGTTGTTGAGGATTCCTTCACCCGTAATATTTGTCCATGAAATCGTGGTATCCTAGTAAAGCTTGATCTGGAAGAAATGCTGTACACAAGCACGAATCCTTCGCCATCCCTAATCCATTGATCCCTGAGCGCCGTATACTCTTCTTGACCGGCAGTATCCAACACTTCCAACATACAGGCCGTATTATCGATAACTACCTGCTTCCGATAGGAATCTTCGATTGTAGGGTCGTACGTCTCGACAAAGTGATTCAGACAAAGCTATCGTTAATCTGTCAGAGTCAAATCCTCTTTCGCGAGGGGTTAAAAAGGGAAAACAGGGATCCCCCGAGGTCCTACAAACCTGTATCGTCAAAGCGGTTTTCCCCACTCCTCCGTCCCCTAATACAACTAACTTGTACAATGTCATTCGAGTCGCCATCTCAACGCCAGCCAAGGGTCAAGAGCTGTTTAATCCAATCTATGGTAGCGGCGAACCAGTGTTAACGACTGTAGGCAACGTGGCGAGCGGAGCCGCTGAATTAATTTTTTTCTCTTTAGGAGAGGGTTTCGGTGAACTTTGCGGTGTAAGGACCAATCGGATAAGAAGAGATTAGGGGTGAAGGAGATAGTACCAATTAGTCTCACTGATGTCAAGGAAGCGATGCAAATCTGATGGACCGGACACGAGGGTTCGCGATAGACGATGCTGCTTTCGGGCGTTCGAAAACCCCTTTATGATTATCCGAAACACGTCAGAACAGGCTAACTCAAGAAACACGTGGAGGAAACAAAACTAAGTCAACCACAATTTCCCGAGAACACCAGAACCCCAGGCCGAAAAAGGCATCTCGTTTGATGTCGATGGGGTAGAGGGTAAGCGAGGGAGGGGGGGGTAAGTGGGGAATGCAGGAAATGATTCGGCCTCTGGAAGGAGAGGAAGGGGAAGAGAAAGATGGAAGGAAAAAGACCGACCAAGCAAAAGGCAAAAAAAACCGCCCCGAAGATTATATAGGGAACACAAAAAGAGTCAAAGGAAGTTGTATCGCCCTTGAACACTTCGGTGACTTGTATACCTTTTAGATTGCGGCCGAAGGTGAATTCGTCGCAACGTTATCGTCGGTGGTACGTGAGGCTAAGGTGTAGTGTAGGGAAGGGGAAAAAAAAAGCGAGTATACCTAAACGCATGTCTCACGTTAGATACTCGCCCGAAAAAAAAACTCTAAACCCGAACTGCAGGGCAAAGGGGGGAAAAAAGCCTCCCCTTGGAGCTAGCGTGGGGAGAAGGGGGAAAAAAAATAAAAACCCGGCCGCGGAAAGTATATTATAGAAGAACAGGGCGGGATGGAACGGTAGGACACGTACAGGACTCGTTTCTATGGGACGAAAATTTTCGGCCAATGGTCGTCAATTGGGATGTTAGGTTGCGATCAAGGGATAGTGAGAGGGATACGGAAAGAGATGTGGAAGCTACGGGATTGATGTGGGAGGAGGTAAATTCTAGCTGTGGCAACGTAAGTCGTGGTCGCGTGCTCGGTAGAGGTTTATGTCTAATCGAGGAGGTTTTTGCTTTTGAGAGGATAATAAAGAGATGGAAGGAGGTGGGTAGGTAGATAGGTAGACGGGTAGGAGGATAGGTAGCAAGTAAGTTAGGTAAAGGAGATAGGTTGGGTAGGGTCACAGAAGCGGACAGAAGTAAACCGATGATGTCTCCGGAGCCCCAAAAACCAGATGCTTGTCGTTGCCAACGAGAAGGTCTAGCCAGGGATATCAAGGGGGGTGGTGTAAGTGAGGAGGAGGAGGGAAAGAAAGAAGAAGAAAAGAAAAAAAAAGAGGAAAACTCGAATCCAATTCTTTCTTTCTACCTCAACAAACATACAAGTATAAAAGTTGAATGGGGATGAAAAAAGAAATGAAAAGAGGGTATGGATATGATAATAACTACCTTCCGAGGGCGAAGAAGGGGGGTATAGGTAGGTAGATAGATAGGTGGAGATGTCTAAGAGCATAGACAAGGAATGGATGAAGATTCTATAAAAATGATAAATAAAATAAAAATAAATAAAGGGTTCACAAACGTACCTTTGTCAAGAGAAAAAAAAAAGAAAAAAAGGCAGTGCTTCAAAGGTAAGGCGAGGTGTAATGTGATGTGATAGATGGATGGATGAATGGATGGGGAAGGGTGTGAGTTAGTTTGTTCGTTTCGTTCGCTCGCTTGTCTATCAGCCGAGCCGCCCCGATGGAGAGGGATTTGTCTTATATCCGCTGGGAAATAAGATCAACGCTTTGGACACAGTATGACACCGGTACCGGTACTCGTGGTGATCCTATCGTGGGAGAGAGGATGACGATGAGGATGAGGATGAGAGGCGGAGGAGGAGAAGTGTGAAGGATCTAACGAGCGATGAGAAAAAGCGAGTGAATAAGTGAGAGTAGATGATGAGAGGGTGAAAAAAGATGAGGAGTGAAGTGAGTGAGTGAGTGAGTGGGAGAAAAGAAAGTGTAGGTAGGTAGTGTAGGTAGGGTTCTTCCCGGGTAGGCCAGGCCAGGCCAGGTGAATGCCGTGTTCGAGGCAGTAGGACAGACAGGCAGGCAGGGAGACGGACAGACAGACAGACAAGACAGGCAAAAAGATATGATCCGAGATGCACCACTCGTACTCGACCAGATTGATATGGTACGACGACACCCTATTACCGTACTGCCTCAACAAAAATAAAACATGACCAAACGCTGCAAACACAACTCGATTCTACAGCTATTGTACCGGTGACTTAACATACGCTTTCTCTCCATCTACCGCGATACCATACCTACTCGAGTACTAGTACTCTACGCATCAGTTGACCTCACAAGGAAAAATAAATCACATGACTCCCCTTAGTCATCACCCTCAATCCAATTCCATCGAAACTCTCCCTTCTCTCCTTCTCTCCTTCCTTCCGCTCCACTTGTATCTTATATCTTTTATGTAACTTACCACATCACATCTCCAAATCATAAAAATAAAACCCCCCAATCCCCCCAATCCCCCAAACTTCCCTTCCCACCTTTCCCACCCTTGCCTCCCCACCCTTCTGGCTGTCCGCCCTGCCCACACGCACGCACGCACGCGAAAAGCACGTGCCATGCTTCCCAAAGCCCAGGTTCTGAACAGCCCAAGCTGCAAACGGAAGAGCAGTGAAAGGAAAAGCAAAGATGCTATCATATGGGAGGCAGAAGCAGGGGGGGAAAAGGAAAGGAGGAGAGGGAAAAGAAAAGAAAAAAAAAGAGGCATCGTCCTCGAGTAATAACCGGTAATATCGAATCAAAAAAGAGCCGAGCGGGATTGGATTTGGTTAGGCTGGGCTGCGAGGGAGAGGAGAAAGGAAGGGAAGGGAAGGAATGGATTCGGACAGCACACCAGGATGTGGCGTTTGGGCATTTGTAAGTGAGTGGTGGCTGGTGATGGCTGGCGGGTGCATGGGTGCATCATTAAATTTTGTTCCACACCATACTATTGTAACTTACGATACCGTATCACAAGAAATCAAAATAGTCTACGTCAGAGGGGCATAATAGAGATAAAAACGCTAGGAATTTGATACCCTAGTACCGTATTCAATTATTCCCAACACTCACTCGGTGATCTGCTACACTACCGGTAGATCACAGCCCAAGGCCTCATCTCACCAGACCATGATACTTATTAATAACTCTACTGTGCAAGTCCCCCCCAATACCCCAGATATGTACTATAGATAGAAAAATTACCAGCATAGCACCGACCTGCAATGAAATGTGACGATAGGAAAGGGAAAGGAAAAAAAAGACTTCAAAAGATCGATGAACCAACCCAACCAGCCAGCCCAGAAAAACGACAAAAAGGAGAAAGAGAGAAGATCGAGATATATGGAGAAAAGATAAAGGAGCGGTATGGATGGATGGATGCGGATAGAGAAGGGCTACTTTCAAATGACGATACGGTAAGGGAGGACTAGTAATGAATGGTAAAAGAAAGAAAAGTAAACCTATAGTACACATGAATTAGAACCCACGAAAGGGATCATCACCACCGCGGAAGAACTCGTCGTCAATGCTCCCGCTAACAACACTCCCCTTGCCAGCTTCGCTTCCGCCAGCGTAGAAATCTCCACTTCCGGACCAGTAGCTCTCCTGTCTGCTGCTTCTCCTGTCCCTCCTAAGGCGATAAGAGCTCGGCTTATTACCCAGGAACTCGTCCTCTTCGTCAAACTCGAATTTCGGCTTCGGGTCTATAAATGCTTCCATTCGCACAGTGCCTATTGGTCCAGATTCCCATCCTCCAAGGCTCGGTCCTGGGGCTCCATGGCTTAAAGAGCTATTTCTGCTTATGAGACCGATTCCACCAACACCCATTGGCCCAGGTGGATAGTAATCTCCGTTTGATGAACCCCCAAAGGAAGAGTGCAGACTCGGGTTATACCCATGACTTATCGAGCGGTTTGTGCTTGGTCGAGTCGTATTACTACGTTTGCGACTGTGGCCAGGGAATCGGGGGATGCTGGGTGGCTCCGCTATGGTGTCGGTTATTATGCGACCGTGGCGGTCAATGTCCCGACGCTGATTCCTCCCCAGACTGCTGCCGCTTCCCGCGTACCCGTTTGCTTCCGACTTACTAGTCTTCGAACGGGCTTTGCCTTTGGCCACCCGTATCGAGTCCCGAATAGGATTGAAGGGTGGGTCCCGGTTCACAGGAACGGGAGGAATGGGCGGTCGAGTCAACGGTGGTGACTGAGGCCGCTGCTGCTGCATCTGATCATACTCAAATGGTAGGGGAGGCGGGAGGGCCAACAAGCCTTCACTCTCATGAGCAGAGTGGGACAAAAAGCTCAGAGCTGTCAACCAAACATAATGCCTCTCCTTATTCGGAGCCGTGAATTTGAGAGCCCTTGCAGGTGTCAATATGAGAATGCTTCGGTTGAATAGTGGCTGCGCTGGATTGACTCCCTTGGGTAATGGTGTATCATCCTTCACATCCAAAACAGATTGGATGGGGACTTTGTTCATCAGTACCTTATCCAGAACCAGGGAGAGGCCGGCGGGGGGTTGGAGGATTGATCGCTTACGTTTTCTGCCACTCTTCCCGAGCAAGGCGTTTCCGCTGGTGGGTTGCCGACTGGACCACATAACAGCTCTCTCATAAGGCGCGAGCCAGACCCATCGTTTATGCCGTTGGCCGCCACCAGTGGTGCTCTCATCTCTGCCATCCCAGGCCTGAGGGGAATCCGGAACTCCAAAGGACCTTCTCCGGCGTACATACTTCCACATCCACTCGCCAACCATGGTTTGCGCGATCGCATCTACTACACTAATCTGTTGAATCGAGCTTCCGATCGAAGCATTGCCTGTATTGGAGGTATTCGTGCTGGCCTGGTGTTTATGATGCTTGGAAGATCCAATTTTCTGCTTGTCAAACGTATGGGAAAGTACTTCATCCCTGGGTAGGGGGGGGAGGATGGGACTGTCAGGAGCTGCTGAGGAAGCACTGAGGGGAGGGGGTGACCTGGTCCTAGAATTGGAGGTTTGGAGAGTTGAGAGAGCAGCTGCAGAACGAACCTTACGTATTGACTGTTGCCTCCCAGGTCGTCCCGGGGGGAGAGCTCGCCTAGGCAAACCGACAGACATGGGTGTTGGACTTTCGGCCCTAAAACTGGCATAACCTCCCACCTTTCTAGAACTGTGTCTAATGGGTACAGGGAAAGGAGGTCCAATCTTGGGGCCACCACTCTCGCTCGTCCGATTGCTAGTCAGACTTGGGCTTCTAGGACGCTGGTGTGCGTGCACACCATTTGATACCATGGCACTACGACGGATATTTGTGGGCTTCTTATAGGCTTCATAGACAGTACCATCTGGACCCCCAATGACGGGGGAGGGTCTACCGAGACTACTGATCCGATCCCTCCTCTTGGGCCTTGGCGCAGAGAGTGCCGTTTTGAACTCGTTACCACTGAGATCTGCATCGTCGTGGAAGTCGTCATCACCAGAAGACTGTGGAAGATCGTGTGACAGGTCGACCCCATTAAACAAGTGTCTTCGAACGCTATCCTTGTCCTTCTCCGGGGTTTCCCCGAACTCAGAAGGCGCCTTGGGGGAACTATATATAAGAGCGGTTCCAGGCGGACCAGGACTATCTGGAACAGATCTAGGCGCAGAGGTGGGTGCAGGAGCTGACGTGGGAACAGTTGCTGTGGCAGGTATCCTCTTGATGCTTCTCTTAGAACTCTTCTTAGGAGGGCTCGGCGGTGGTCGTTCGAGCTGTGTCGAAGGGGCCACAGGGAGAACAGGGTTATTGGCCAGGATCGCCGCAGGCATTAACCTTGCGGGCAATTTCATGATACGGTCTTCAAAGGGGGGCTCATCTGTCTGCATTCCTCGAGTCCTTTGTCTATTGCGTGTCTGAACAGCTGCATTTCTCATCGGAACCTTCGGCCGCCCAGGGAGAGGCGGTGTCGGTGGTGGGGGGGTAACCGCGATTGTTGGGATAATCTGTAGAGCCGGTGGCTTCATCGGATCTGTCTGAGTTCCAATAGTCTGATAGATCACTGGAGGTGGCCGAGTAGGCGACTTGGGGGGTGGTGTTGGTCGCCGTTCAGCAGGCTCCTCGATGGGCTCCTCGATAGGCTCAGTCTGAGTTTCGATAGAGGTATATATCGGGAGCGGATGATGTGGAGGAGGGGATGTAACGCCGGCAGCCCGCTTCCGCCCTTGATTGGCTTCGTACTCTCTTTGAGTGTGGACATCGTTCTCCGCAGAAACACGATCATCGTCAAGAGGGAGGAGAGGAAGCTCTTTCTCGATAGGTGAATCAGGAATGGGTGTCACAATGGCTTCCTGGTTGTCGAGCATTTTCTCCCTCCGATCGAGATTCGTCGCTCTCTCGTCGAGAGACTTCTCCCTCTTTTCGAATGTGCTCTCCTTCGACTCGATGGACGCCCACCGCTCTTCAACTTCACGGCTTCGAGTTTCAATCACCTTGATCTTGTGCTCGTGATCGACCTCCTTATCAACCAAAGCACGCTTCTTCTCAGCAACCTCCTCAGCAAGCCCATCAACCTGCTCCTCAAGCTCCCCAATCCTCTCCTGGGCTTTGTCGAGTTCTATGCGGGTATTCTCCAACTCAGAAGATTTTCGGTCGAGTTCGGAGTAGGTTCGTTCAAGTTCGGCACGGGCCTCTTCGAGAAGAGCAACTTCTGGCCGCTCCATTTCTTCATCTGACTCTTCTTCCTCTTCCACCTGGACACCCATTTCACAATACTTCCGCATAGGTTGAAGATCCCCCTCATCTTCGGTTTCCGAGCCACTGTCGGAGCCAGAATCATTATCACCTGTGGCTTCAGCTTCAGTTTCTGTCCTATTGCCATCATCATCGTCTTCTTCTTCATGACCTTCGTATTCTTCATCTTCTCCCTCGACATCATCTAGATCAAGCTCATCTGCCAAGCTCAACCCTTGATTACCACCCAACATAGAAAATCGGATGCCTAGGCGCTCAGCAACATCGTCACTCATCGTCAGACTGCTTGGTCTTCCTTGAATGCTGGTTCTGATACTTGCCGTATCACTCATGGCGACCTCCGAGGGGGCAGTATCCTCATTCTCAGGTTCGGACTGAGACATGGGTAACGGAGGTGGTGGCATAGCATTTGCAGCTGATAACTCGTCTAGAAGTGCTTTTAACCGGCCTTCGGCGACATGAGCTCGCCGCTCCTGAGCCCTCTTTGAATCCTCCAACTTCTCACGATCCCTCTCTGTAGAGGCCTTAAACCTCTCAAGGTCTTCCTCAGCGCTCCGCCGAGCCTTCGTATGTCGTTCCACTTGTCGTTTAAGCTCAGCTATGGTTTCAACTGCTTCGTCTCTCTCTTTGGCCACAGCCTCAACAGCACCGTCGTTCTCAACTCTGGCCAATTGGCGTTTTACATCTCTTGCTTCCCGCTGCGCAGTAGCAGCAGATGTAGTAGCTGTTTCGTGTTCTGATCTCGCAGCCGATAAATCGAGTTCCAATGTATCGATAAGACTCGTTTTAGATTCCAAGTCTCTCCGTAGTGACAAAATCTCAGCAACAAGGTTGGCGTGAAGGGTGGGCGTAAACCGGCGGGGGTCGAGAATTGATATGGTGTCATCAAAAGTGTCGTGATGATGAGACATGCTCATACGATGGTGCGGAGACGCTCGACCGTTTGTCGTGGGAGGGCTGCTAGAGAGAGGATACGGAGAGGGTGATGGGGATGGGGATGGAGTCGCATGACGGCTAGTATGCCTTGATAGAAGCGGTGTCCTGTAGGGAGTACCAGCAGGTGACGGTAGCGGAGCCTCGGTGGCATAGTCTGTATCATCCAGGTCCATCTCGGAGAGAGCTCCCCCAGATAAAAATCGATCGTCCATTGGATTGGCATGTACTGTTGTCGAAGGAGTGGTTATTCGTGGCAGATCAGTCAAGAACTGCCCCTGGTGGAAAGCCGGGAGTTAGGGCGTATGGTTCCCTTGGGGGATCTTCGGTGAATTAGCGGAAAGCGCAATTTCGCCCCGAATATAGCAAGGGGCACGAACAGTCGTGTCTAAGTAGTGGCCTTCTTCTAGCGATCTATTTTATAACTCTTGAATTGGGTGAACCAGTTCGCTGCTCAGTAGACAAAAAACAAAAAAAAGCACTCGTGCAGTGGCTATCGATGCAGTACAGATGCTAGACAAGCTACGCCAGGGTGGATCAGGTCAGTAAGAGCAACCAAGGCTTGTAGCCCGGGGGTGCAGGGGGGACTTACATGTCCAAGTCAATTGAACCAAACAGCTCAGAAAAACGTCACGGCTAGCCGACTGATTGAATAGAGCCGGACAGAACCAGTTCCGGATGGTTCCCTCTCTTTAGTACGAATGCACCGTCAAACTAAAATCTCCTAAATATACAACAAGCAACGAGAAATAAACTGGAACGCTGCAGAAGGGAAACGAAACCGATAACGAAACAAGTAGTGATGCCAATCCGTCGAAGAGAACGGCAAAAGCACAGACAAGGCAGCAGCAGCTACCCGTCGGGTTCCTTTTCTTTTTTATCACTTTTGGTACCGTTAAAAAGCTCCCTTCACTCCCTTCCGATGGGAAAGGTGTCTAAAAGGTCGTTGACAGCAACGACGGAATTAGACACTGCATCGACGACCTTTTTCTTTTCTTTTTTCCCTTCCCTTTTTTGCCTTCTTGTGATGGTGCAATTCCGATTTGTTCCCCTCACGATTGTAGCTTTGTAATTCCGCGTTCAATTGGTTCGACAGGGCTATTTTTATTTATTTTTTAAAACCACCACGGATAGTTTAACTGGGGTGGGTTCGTCTGCATTAAACTTATTGTATTCCGGGAGAGCTGGTTCGAGGGGAAGCTGCTAGGTAGTCCCTTAAGTCGTCGAGAATAGCTGGGGGTTTCGGAACACACGCGCGCGTGTTGGAGGGATGACAGTTGACAGGATGTCAGATGGGATGGGGTGGACGCTGGTATGCGTGTGCAGTGTAGGATCCTGCAGCAGAAGGACCCCCGGATCAGCGTGGATTAACGGGAAAGGGAGAATTGGCTCGGAAGCGAAGGAGCGTTTCAAGAATTCAAGATTTGCAGGAAGTGTACTTGTACACAGAAGGCAGAAGGAGAGACTGGACTGGATGAGGAGATCAGGGTGGTAAGTGTAGTTAGGAATAGGTAGGGGGATAATGATAAGAAGGGGGACGAAGGGTGGGAAGGAAGGGCGGTTCAATTTTTACAGAGCATGCAGTGATGCTCGGTCAGTAAGGTGAGCAAAGCTAAGGTGAATACCGTATCGTCGGAATGGACACGGACGAGCAAATGGAAAGGGTGATTCTAATGATAGGACAAGAGTGAAAGAAGGTGGGCCGGGGAAGAGTATCAGAATGCACGTACCGAGCTCAAGGGATTGGTCGTGACGAGATGTTTCTTTTTTTTCTTCTTTTCCTCCACCAATCTCTAAGTCGATACAATGTTCTTTCTCACCTAATAAACTAGTGTACCTCCGTCAAAACCTTCTTTACTTCTACCGGTACTCCAAAGTCCTACAACCTCTAAGGAAAGAGTGGAGGGAGAGACCGAGAGAGAGAGAGGGAGCAAAGAAAGGGGGATGGATGGGCACCGTAAAGGGGTGAAAGAGAAGATTGAAGCTTCGTTTTTTATTCTTTTTTTCAACTTTTTCTCGTCCAATCCCATCCCATCCCATCATCTATCGATTCATCCATCCTTTTCGCCTTTTCCCTCCAATACGGTCCGGTACTTTACCGAATTCTCACTGCTTTCCCTCTCTTCACTTGGTCCGGTGCCCGGTGTACCTCCAGTGGCAAAAAAGAGAAGACAGAAAAGAAAAGAAAAACATGTACCGCTAAAGAATAACGGGAAACGAACAGACCAGGAATCGAAATTTGGCGAATTCTGCACGGACCTATTGGGGCGTTATATAGTACCCGAAACAGGGGTCACTCCCAAATCGACCAGCCCTAATTAGAAGCGTATGAGCAGCAGCCGTGGCAAGACTCCATCACCTACGGCAGATCCACCACCACCATCATCATCATCATTGTCGTGGAGTCTTATTCGGAGAGATTCAGGAAGGAAGGCAAAGTCACTTATACTTGTGCTTCAGCTCATGTGCGTCTCCCGAGACGTTTTCACCTATAGTTGTAAGAAATAGATTGCGGCAAGGAAGGGAGTGCAGAGCAGCGGAGAAGAAAGAAAGCGAGAACGAAGTATCATAACTTACTTGCAGAAAGCGCATTATTATTATTATTAGAAAGACTGGAAAGGAAAGGGCCACAGACCTCAAAACTCAACTCTACCCTCACAAGTTAAGTTACAACCACCGAGAAGGAAGGCTTGCCGCCAACCGGAGAGATAGTGGTTCTGGGCCAAAGTCCCAAACGACTGGTTCACCATATTACCGGCCGGTGTTCTTCCTACTACCGTATGTGTACGAATACTACGCATTAGATACTCTATTCCACCCGGAAGGAGCAACTGGAAATAACGACTTATTCTGCCGACCCCTTCTTCCTTTACATCCGGCACTTTTTTTCCCCAATCGTTCCTCCTTCACGTGTTGGGTACCAAAAAAACAAAAAAAACGTGACCTCGCGCGTCCATCCAGTACGCATGCCTGCAGAAACAATCTATATCCACCCCAGCAACAACTTCCTTCCCCCGCAGCTTCCCTCTCCTCCTCCTCCTCGGTTACGCAGTGCACAGCACACCACAGCATCTAAGCGACTGTTGGGCAGCATAAGTTAAGTTGAGTTGGCTCTATCTGCCCAACCCGCGATAACTCGACCCTTGAAGGTACTTTTTTTCCCACTCACACAACCACTCCCACTCACATTCCCAACTCGGAAACATCCGATGCCAAGAAAGGTGAAATGAGATGCGAGTGTCAGGGGAGATGTTTCCTGTGAAGCATGGATTGTGTTGGAGGGTTAACTTAAATTAACTGTTTACTAACCTTATCATTGGTACTTGTGCCGTACCCACGCGCCCAACCAAACTTCCAGATGAGCGGCGAGCCAAACTGCAGTAGGCTTAGTTGAGAAAGTTAATGAAACTACGAGCGCCAGTTAATCAGATATACCGTAGCAAGCTCAGCTCCCTCGAGCTATTAGTATACCGCGTCATGTATATCGTCCCCTCTCCAGAGGTTTTGTCTCTGGACCCGGAGATTAGAGGCCTGACGGGGATAGTGGGTTATACGAGATCTTACGGAAATGGGGTTGTTTCCCGCACACACACCATCGCTGTGAGTTTTGTGGAAACAATTGATCGCTTGACCCGTTGGCCCTACCATACGGTACTGAGCACCAGAGAAACATCACGGCACTTATCTATTTATTACCCCCTCTCTAGCATCATCGGTGGACGATGCCATCAACTCCATACGAACGTCCAATGCAGTTGGAATTCGTATATTGTTTGAGTGCCTTGCATTATTTACCGGCCCGTGTGAGAAAAAAAGAAACCCGAAAAAAAAAAGCAATCTCAGGTATCCGTACCGGACAGCAGGAATAAGGGCATGGAGTGAAACGTGCGTGTAGCACAAGTATTATCTTTGGGCTCTGCGATGTTCATCAGATCACATTCGATTCGAAGGCATTTTTTTCTTTTTCTTCCGTTACGAGTATGGTGCTTATGCCACCACAGTCGGTAGACGTTTAAATCGGGTTGTTTGTTCCAGGATAACGTCTGAAATCGGAAGAAGCAAGAAGAATCCGAAAGCAGGGGCTGTGAGTTTGTACCAGCTACGCCCTAATCTTTTGCGATATACCAGTATTCTATGAATCCCTATTTTCGGGTCCTTCCCTCCTGCGCGAGCATCGGTGCTTACGCAGGATTGTTGGGATTGGAGCGGAGCACAAGAAAGCGAGAAGGATTGGTATATAACAATTATTGGGGGCGAGGTCAAACTTCTGTCTATCTGACCTCTTATCCTCTTGTCCTCCTATAATATATAACTGGTGCGTTGGTTGATTGATGATAGCCGTTAAAATAGGGCACGCCCAGTAGGTAAGGCATGGGAACTCCAACGAACTTGCTGGTAATATTCTTCTGTTAGCTGCACGGCGCTCTATGCGGAGGATATCGTGGCTCTGAGATGGGATATCTTGTGAACTGATATGCGGCACCTTCCTTCCAGCAACTGCGACCTTATTACCCAACATATGGCATTGCTTCCTTTCGACGAGAGCCGCACGATAGCCATCTCTTCCCGTGAAAGAAAAAAGAAGGAAAGAAGGAACATTTAATCTCCTGGTCAGAGCATCGCGGTACAATACTTGTTTCGCTTACTTACTACTAGTACAGCTCCGATATTACTCTATCCCATGCACACAATACAAGTAGAGTTCCTCAGGCTGTCTACCTATAGTAACTACCCTGACGCAACAATACATACGTACTGCCAGTGCACACGTACTTGTATAATACCCAATAGAAAACTGTTGTCGTGAGCTATTAATTTAGATTAACCCCCAAAATAATCCTCGCTTCGTACGAAAGCATTTCTCCTAGCGCCCGCATGATACAAGCACTCGTGTATGCTACAATTGTAGTAGTAACCTCGAACGACAACACAAATTTCCATTATCGCTTTTTGCAACCAAACAGAAACTGTGGCTTGTGCCAGTGGAGTACTGTACTCGAGCAGCGTAGCTCGATAAACAAGCTAGCGAGTAAGCAAGGGGCTGGCGGGCGGGGGGGCTATTTCTACACCTTCTAAATTTTGAACATATCAGAATTAGTTTCCATACCGGTACTCGCCTCCTCCTCCTTTTCCCTTGGGCTCCTCTAGTACTAGGCTCGCAAACTGCTCGTATCACCTTCGTTATTCTAGTTATCCCTATAAATGCTTCACCTAGATAGTGTGTGAGAGCTCCTAGGTGTTGGATCGACTACACCAAACATGTCAATTATATCCCTGCTGTATATTTCCCCCGAGCCTAGTTCCCACACATCGAGCTGTTCAAAGCGTCAGTTTCTACTATGGTCTCATGTAAGGTGTGTTTCCATACTGCACGTCGTAGTCCGGGGCGAAACCTTGGTTGAAATCACGGACATTTTAGCTTCAACTATGGTTGGCACAGTATCTGCGAGTGAACCATATAGAAGTCGATGCCCCGAGGGTTTCCTATGCCCTGATTAAAACCACGCGGAATTCAATCCCGATGTTGCAAATATAGCTCTTGGCCAAAAGGATAGTGACCTAATTCTTATTCGCATCCAGCAGTGGAGTCGGTAGGTAGAGGGGGAGTATTTAGTAACAGTATAAAGTTCAGGCGTGCGAAGGGAAAGGAAGGAAGGAATAAATTGCCATAGCGAGAAGATGTATGCATGACTTGCCTTCCCTGAATGCATATAATCGAACGTGCTACAGAAACAATTACCTAATTTATCCTACCCGGCTATTAGATACATACATAACCCCTCAAGACTGTCAAAAGCACCTAGGAAGGTTACGGCAATCCCCAGAGCATCCTTTTTCCACAATTGTTTCCTCCATTAAACATTGTCCTGAGTAGGGGATTTACGGTACCGGTACTCTACTCTACTATACACATAAATTATACCTTTCTAGACTAGGTACACCACAAAAAGCATATCCTACTATCATACTCACTGGCACAGCCAAAAACATACATACCAGAGCCACCTAAGTTATATATGACACTTAGCCTAACCTAACGAAACCCGACAAATTAGGTTGACCTTTCCACATCTTATGGTGCTAGATACCCGAGGGAGGGGAACAGGGGAAGTGTACAACCCCCGACTTTGAGGTTTGTATTTTTTACATATATATTTTTTTCAAATTGGCGGAAGATCAATGAACTAGACTCTTTTAAAGTTTAGAAGCATGGTACCGGTAGACTGAGGATTTGCACGTAAGCCACTGTGGGGTACCGGTATGTAAGACACTGGGCCCTGTCGTTTATGGCCAGCATATCCCCGGCGTGGTCACATTCTTAAAACTCCGGGAAATAAGAAACATAATAACGAGCATTCACCCTGTTTCTGCTCCCCCAACCACTTCAACCAAAACCTAACTATTATAAACTTAAGACACGGATACGGTACGGCACTCGTACTGTGCTGTGCGAGTATCGCTACTTGAGGGTGTGGCGATCCCAGTTTTTACGGGCTAAAATTGGTGAGAGTAACTAGACGAAACACTAATCGTATCTCTTGTTTTTGAAGGTGGGAAAAAGGTCGGATGAACCCTCACCGTACTGTACTCCCCCTGCGCAGTGGTTCCAAGATCTAGGGCTCCCCGAGTGGCCGAAGTGGTTTATATCATATGATACGGGCAAATCACACCCCTTCGCCTGACTTACCCTCAACCCAGGTAGAATACGGTAGTGTCTTGAATTCCAGGCTTCAATTGGCCATACAAATGGGAATCTAATAATATTATGATAAGACTATTATACGACGGACAAAGCCTCCATTAAATTTGATGAGAAGTTTACAACCTCCGTTTAACATCGTCGTTATTTCGCGAACAACCTAAAGGTCCTTGCGATGCTCGTGTCCACAGCCTCACTCACTCACTCTCGCCTCTTGGATTGAATTCTTACGTTAATTGAAATTAACCTCCTAAGAGTCCCCCCCCTTTCACTATGATAGTCCGACCGCGCTCACGCCGTATTTTATGGTATGGTGGGTCTATCATAGTGTGTGAACTTGCCATACCGGTACTAGTACGTACTGTACAGTCCTGTTCTAGCCAACTGTAAAAAAATTGAATAATTGAACCGTGTGCCATGTCGTTGGGCCTTCCTTTCTTAGTAAGGTCGGGGAATTTTTGTTTTGTTTTTTTCTGTCTCGGAAGGGGGAAAGGTGCTGTGTTTTTGGCCTACTTTCCTGAGGAGGGAATTTCTGACTACATCGCACACGGTTCAATTATTCAAGTTTTTACGATAGCGGTATATGCCTATGGGTATGATATGCAATTGTGTGTAGCTAGGAAGAGAGGGAAAAGAAACTTGCTTGTCTACTCGCTGGTGCTAGAGTACGAGTACTGATAGTGCATGCATAAGGGTCGGTTTAGATCCCCGATCGGGAAAGGAGGAAAAACGAAAGGGGGACAAACGAAAGGAAAGCCGGGATCGGCGATACATGGAGAGATAACGAAAGGAGAACCTTAGGGAGATTCTGCTCCATTGTGCACGGTATCTTTGGGCATCTGTGCCGGGGAAATATCGGTGCATAGCCCCTCTCAGGTTCTGCTGAAGGGCTTTTATGGAGCTAGGAAACTACGGTACGGTACTACGGTAGTAGATGCAGTATGATACTAGTAGAGGGCAAGAAGTATTCGACCTCAGGGATAGTGGGTTTATATGGGCGCTCAGATCTACGACAACTAGCTAGCTAGTTGGATAGTTATTTGTAGGAGAATGCAATAAGGTTTCATACGCACGGATTTTTGCCATATATTTTGTGAATCCTTGGTGTTGGGTACTTATTGCCTGCTACTCGAGTACTGACGAGTGGGTAGAGAAAGGATAAGGACTACCGTGGACTGTAGTGGCTCAAGCCCATGCAAGGAATTAAGACAAACTACAGTCGCACCTCGCTATCCCGGATGGCCATTTTTCGCGGATTTCATCCGGGACAACGGGGTATCACGAATAACAGCAAGAGATTCAGAGAGTATTATTCAAAGAAAAAAGCAAGAACCTTTCTTTATTCCCATTCTCCTAAGAAGGTTTATCTCAATAAAATTCATTATGCGGAATTGACAGCAGTGGTTTGTACTTTTGCTTGTATTATGGCAATTG
>Ga0307507_10003146_pt1 | contig 32800 bp, 6 predicted proteins | sample 7_EM_MG_FD_207223 | JGI IMG/M metagenome (GOLD analysis project Ga0307507, IMG submission 207223) | Populus trichocarpa ectomycorrhiza microbial communities from riparian zone in the Pacific Northwest, United States - 7_EM | ecosystem: Host-associated > Plants > Roots > Unclassified | place... | reverse complement strand
GACATCTAGGTATTTCACTACCTTAGTAGCTGTACCCGCGATTGATATTTCTTTTTGCTTGAGGATTTCTTGTCTTTTCTCTTCGCTCTCTATAGTAAAAACTATAGAGCCAAATCTGGTTTGTGGATCGTGTCTTTTTACACTAGATGAGATCCATCTAGGTAGTCCTTGTATCCTTATAGGATTAAAGGTCTCAATTTCTTCTTTTAGAAGCTTAGAGCCTCCTTCTCCTAAAAAGGGTAGGGTAGGAACCCCATGGGCTATAACTTGAACCCAAGGTTCTAGTTTTTGTTCTCTTTGGAAGGTAAAGCAGTTATGCCAGATATCCTTATATTTAACTAGGAAATCTGCATTATACTCTTCTGTAGTTGTAAGGAGAATATTTTGTTTTCCTTTAGTTCTAGCTATAGACGCTAGTACTGGTTTTTCTACTTGTAGTTTTGATGCAAATAGTTGGTTGACTTTGTTCCGTATAGAGAAGGTATCTAGAGGTTGGTCCTTTTCGTCTGTAATTAAGACTAGCTTTCTTTCTTGTAGCTGCTTTTTCTTGCTCCTAGTAGGCGTAGAACTTCTACTAGAAGGAGAAGGTGTAGAAGGTAGTAGTGGTAAGGAGGGTAGTGAGGACGAAAAAGGGAGGTCCTTTTTTAGCCTCTCTGCATAAGTTTCCTTAATAGGAGCTACCTCCTTACGGAGAGCTCTTACTTCTTCTACTAGTCCTTTTAGGACATCGTTTGCCTTTTCTTTTTCTTTTTCTTCTTTTTCTTGTATAAAGGGATTTTCTCCCAATAGAATACTTTGTGTATAGAATATTAGCCGTTTAACTTGTTCTTTTATTTCTTTTTCTTCTTCTTCTTCTTCTTCTTCTTCTTCTTCTTCTTCTTCTTCTTCTTCTTCTAGCCCTTTATAGGCCTGGGTTAGGCTATTTAGAGCGAAGTTTAGATATTCTCCGGGAGAAGGGGAATAGGAAGGCATACTAGCCGTACTATCCGTGGTAGTTGTTGGTTTTATTGTCTTTTTTGCAGGTTTTTGGTTATCTTTTTCAGCAGAAGACTGAGGATGTCCTCTTTTTTCTCCTGCCCTAAATAGGCCAGGAGGGGGAGAAGGGGGAGAAAAAGTGAATGTAGACTCTTTATCACTTATTTCTATAGGAGGTTTTTTTTTAGACCTATTAGGCCTTGGCATTGTGTGTCTTATAGGGGGGTTTTCTAGTTTTTACTATCCTTATGCCCTTTCTCCTTACTAATCCTACTAGAAGATTTCTGGGGAGATTAGGCTAAAAGGTAGTAGAAAATCTAGCCTCTATATTTTATGGTTTTGGTATTTGGTTTTGGTGTTCCTGTCCGTGCCTTGCTTATAAGCTAGGACCACCCCTAAGAAGAATTTTCTGTTGGGGGAAAGGGGGTAAAACGACAAATAAATCCACCTCTAGCTCGCTAGGCAGTGGGAATTAAGTCTTAAAAGTTGGAAAATCGATTGTTTTTGATGGTAAGATGGGTATGCGTAAGTTTTGAAGTGTGGCGCTACCTTTTGGTAAGGTTGCATGTGTGGTGTAGGTTAGTTATAAATTATAGAACAGGGGGCTAGAGCTAATAGACTTAAGCGGCACCAAAGAATTTAAGAAGTAGAATAAGAAACTATAAAAACCTAGAGGTTAAGAATTAAGTAATTATAAAACTAAGGAGCAGAGGCTAAATTAGGGATCTTAATAGCAGAAGACGTTTAGGCGGACTCTATAATAAGAAGAATAGTTTAAAAAAGAAGCTTATATAAATTACAGAAAATAGGGCCACTATACTAGAAACTATAGAGGGGATTAAAGGAACTATATAGTAAAAGGAACTAAGTAAGGAAAGCCAGAACTAATAACGCGAAGGTTACATAGTATAAGAGAATGTTTAATTAAGCATTTTACATTTTGTTATAATAACGTATACTAAATTTATAAGGACGCTAAGTATAGCGTAAGCTATTAGCCACAAGAGCTAGAGTTAAGAAGACTTAAAGGAACTAAAGAGTTAGACAAAGAATAAAATTAACTCTATAAGCTAGATTAAGATATCACAGTAACGTGTGGATAAAAATTAGTAACTATAATAATAGAGTCGGAGTACTTATTAATTAATAGCGATAAGGAAGATAAAGAGGCTAACTAGGGGCGCTTAAACCTTAATAACGCAATAAAAGTAGAGACTAAGACCACTATAGAACGCGGTTTAGTAACGGGTATTATAACACCGTTAGATACGGCATCTATTGCTTTATAAGATAGAAGGAGTAATATCTAAAGATAATTAAGCAAGTAAATAACTGCTAGTGCTAGCTTACTACTTAATAAAGGTAAAAGGCCACAGATTTAAGATTCTTAAGACAAGATAAAAGACAGTTAAGATTCTTAAAAAGAGATAAAATATACCTAAGAACCCACAATAGACGAAAACCGATAGGATAGGGTAGTAGCTTAGTTTATAGATAAACAAATAAGTATGGGATAAAGATTCCTAGGGAGCCAAGATTTTAAAGAACAAATAAAGTCTATAGTAGTTTTAGGTAGACACAGTATTTAGCCTAAAGGTTAGAAAGTTAATATAGTAATTAAGAAGTGGGATAACTTTAAGAATCCTTTTAAAATAAGGAAAATAAAAAAAAGTATAGATAAGTTTAGGCAATAAATTATTGTATAGCAAGAATAGAAGCTAGACTAGAGATTAGCTATACTAGGATATATAAGGGATAGAGCACCCGTATATAAAGTTATAAATAGGCCGAGGGTAGAAATGTTAAGAGCTAAGTAGTTAAATAAACTAGAATAAGAAGAGGATCTAGGGATTCCAACTAGATTCGTAGAAAGATATACTAAAGGTTATAACAATATAATAATAAAAAGATACTTCCTTATGGACAAATCGTATATACTTATAGAGCTTTACTAAAAGTGGTACCAGCAGCGAGGAAATAATAAATGGGAAGACTTTTATATATAGTTAGATAAAAAAGTTATATTAAACTAGCCAATGTTAGAAAAACAGATAAGTTATATTAAAGGAGCATTAGTTATAATATTAAAAGATCTAGAGGAATAGGCTATAGACTAAAGAGAAACGATATAGGTATCGGTACTAGCAAACAATATAGCAATATTTAGATTAATGTGGGAGAGGTTTAAACTTAAGAATAAAAACAAACTAAGAGTTAACCTAAAGCACCTAGCGCATTATATATTAATGTAGATTATATATATAGATAATACGTATAATATATATAGGATACCTAAGAATAAATATCGCAAGTATCTAATAAGAATATATTGGATAATAAGTAAAAAGTAGTACAGGAACGCCAAGTATATATATAGATGGTACCTAGTAGAAGTTTAAGAACCAAAAGACTTAATACTTTAATTAGGACAATTTCTTATAGAAGAATACCTAGAGGGACGATAGTAGTAGGAGTGCCTAGAGAACGCTTATCTATAGCATATTAAAGATAAGAAGCAAACTAAGTATTAGCTATAGAGGGACCAAGTACAGTTAAGATCTAATAGTTAATAGTTAGGAAAATCGGAGGCCTATAGAACTAGAGGGAGCTAGTAGTAGAGCCTTAGACCCTTAAAGGAATTATAAAATAATACCTAAATTTAAGAGTTAGTTAGCAAAATTAAAAGTTTAAAGCATTAGTAGATAGTGGAGTAATAAGAAACCATATATTACTAGCAGCAGTTAAAAGGATAGGGTTACCACACAGACAGAAAGAATACTTATACCTATTAATAATAATTTTAGGAGATCTAATAGCCTATAGAGTGTCAGAGCGACTCAGTTAATCGAGGCATAAGCGCCGTAAAGAACGTATGCAAGCCTGTACGATTGGAATGTCTATGGACTCGGATATCAAGATGAGGAGCAGAAGAAGGTCGTGGAAAGAACACGTCTATATACATTGAGCCAAGACGTAAGCGAACCCCCTAACTAGGCCCTATCCAGGTTACGCGCGTCAGTGCCGTAATATAGAGGAGGCATTATTAATCTTAAAATAGGACCTATTTAGTTAACTATTAAAGGAAAAAGTGTTAAGATATCTTTTAATATCCTACTGTTAGAAAAGGATAAGGCAATATTAGGAATACCTTAGTTACAGAAATATAATTTAAGAATTAATTAGGTCATAGGTTAGGTCAATATTAAGGATATATAATAATGTAGGATGCAATAACAGACCAAGATGGTATAGTACCAAGTTAGGGCGACGTATAAAGAAACTAAGCGAGGCTTAAGTTATATACTAAAGAGATACTATAAGTATAGTAAAAAGTTATAGAGCCTAGAAAGTAAAAAGCTGTTAGAGTATATAGTATATGTTAGCGACTTAGTCAATCAAGGCACGAGTACGGCATAAGGGACGCGCAAGCCTGTATAATTGGTAGTCTATAAACGAGGATCCAAAGCTAGAGAAAGGAAGGAGAAGAATAGCAGCGCCGCTTAATATTTTATGCGGTCCTTAAGTTACGTGACTCGCGTCTACTATAATCCACGTCTGCCAAGATCCACCGTTTTCTACTAGCGCTGTAACATTACCCCCCCTCCAAAAAAGCCTGCCCTTAGGCTTTGTATGTCCATATTATGTCTATAGGGTATTCTTGTCTTTATGCCTAATAGGTAGCCTATCGTCTTTGCTATACTAGCACTCTATCTACTTATTAAGGTACTTTGGGGGTCCGGGTTCGTTAGGGTATTAGTTATAAAATTCTTTAAATCTCTAGTCTTTAAATCTCTAGGGGCAGCCTATAAAGTTCCAGGTGGGGTACTAGGTTGGGTCTAGATTGTAGCCTTTCTATTAGATATAATATTGTAGCGTTCCTTGTACTAGTTTATAGGCTAGTATTTTATTAACTTCCTATTTATTATTGCTATTAACTTAAATTGGTAGGGGAGGCTTATTCTTTTATCTAGGTAGTAGGTTATTTACAGCCTTCCATAGCTTATCTAGTAAAAAGATAGGATAGACTTTAATTAAGTCTAAGAGCTTAACCTTATATAAGTTGCCTTCTTTATTAAGGATCTTATATAGTCCTGCTATCTTATAGTCTAGCTTATGGCTAGGCCGTTCTATTTTCTAGTTCTTTATTATAACCTAGACCCTATTATCTATAGTAAAGTCAGGCTTACGCCTATACTTATTTACCTGCTGTTTTATTAATCTCTAGGCCTTTTTTAGATTTATATAGGCTACCGTCTAAGCTTCTTTTAAGCGTTTGGCATATTGCTAGGCTTCCTTATAAGACAGTTTTTCGCGTATGGTCTATGGTCCCTTTGGTCTTTCCTAGTTAAAGCTTATATAGGGTAAGTATCCTATTTCTAGCTAAATAGGTGCAAATCCCGTAGAGTTATAGGGTAGGGTTGTCTGGGCGTAGTCTATTAGGGGTAGTAGTTCGCCTTAGTTATTCTAGAAGTAGTTAATAAAGGGCCGGAGCCTCTAGTCTAAGTATTAATTTATAATCTCTGTCTAACTGTTTGTCTGGGGGTAGTATACTATAGAAAGCTTTAGCTTAATACTAAGGATCTAAGTAAACTTATTCTAAAAGGCTAATATAAACTGCGGCCTATAATTGGATATAATAGTATCTAGTGGTCTGTAAATTTGGTAGACATAATAGATATATAGTTAGGCTACCTCCTTAGCATTAATATCCTTGTAATAGGAGATTAAGAATGGGCGCTTGCTAAAGCGGTTAACTAGGATTATTACTATATTATATCCGTTACGGTCCGTAGGCAGCTTATAAAAGTCTATAGAGATATACTGCTAGGGGCGTTCTGGTATTAGGAGTGGCTTTAATAGTTCTAAGGTTTTATCCCGTAGAATTATAGACCTATAGTAGTTGTTATAGTTCTGTATATAGCGGTTAATATCTATAACTATTCTAGGCCAGTAGTAACGGTTACTAATAATTTTACAGGTTTTATTCTTTTTAGGGTAGGCCGTAGAGACCTAGGTATATACTTTGGTGATAAGCTAGGTCTATAAGTTCTGTTTCTCTACTACTACTAGCCGTTCCTAGTGCTTAAGCAGTCCGTTTTTAAGGGACTATAGGCTAGTAGCATTCTTTACCTTTTTACGGTACTCCTATAGAGAAGGGGCTGTATGGTTTGCCTATAGTAGTTTATTAATAAGGTTAAGTTCCATGGAGTTAACAGGATATATCTTAACATCTAAAGGGTCTGTATTTAGCTCTGCCTATATCTAGGGGTTAAGGTGCTTTAGTTATAGTAGTGTCTAGGTCTATAATAAGATCTTTATAGCTACCTAGTTACCTAGGTCTTGTTTACGCCTTATAAGAGTATCTGCATGGTTTATAGCGCCTAGTCTATATATAATTAAGAAGTTAAACTGAGATAGAATATCCGCCTAGCGTGCCTACCGGGCTATAAGGGCCTTAGTTATTATAAAGTATTCTAGGGCCTTGTAATCTAAAACTACCTTAATGGGCTTAGGGGTCCCCTTTAGCTATATACACTATTGCTAAAAGCTAGAGACAATAGCTAGTATTTCTTTATTATAGATATGGTAGTTTAGCTTAGCATCTATTATAGTCTTTAAATAGTATATAATAGGGTGCTATTCTCCATTTAGTTGCTTTTGGGAGAAAATGCTAGCTATTATACTATTTAAGGTATTAGTTTCTAGTATTAAGGGCCATTTTAGGTTAAAGTAGGCAAGTAGGGGAGCTGATACTAGCCGTTTTTTAAGCTTATTAAAGGCCTGTATATATATGGCGTTAAAGTAAAATGGCTGGTCTTTTCTAGTAAGGCGGTTAAGAGGCTAGGCAATTCTGCTATAGTTCTTAATAAAGCGTTGGTAGAAGTTATAGAAACCTAAAAATAATTATATCCCTTTTATGGTCTGTGGGGGTGTCTACTAGTTAATTACAGCCGTTTTCTTTAGGTTGGCCTTAATTCTATTTATACTAATAATAAAACCTAGGTACTTTATATGCTTAACACTAAATTCCAATTTCTTAATATTGGCCTAGAGACTAGCCTCGCGGAGCTGTTATAGGACTTTATAGACATGCTCTTTATATTCTAACTTATTCTTAGAGTAGATTATAATATTATCTAAGTAGGCCGTATAGAAGTTGTTAAGGTAGTTAAAGAGTATATTATTTATATATCGCTAGTAAGTAGCCAGTCCGTTAGTTAGTCTAAAAGGAAGTACTTTATATTTATATATTTTGTAATAGGTCTAAAATATAATAAGATCTTTTAATTTAAGGTTTATCCTAATCTAGTAAAAGGCCTGACGGATATTAAGCTTAGTAAAGATCTTAGCTCTACTTATTTGGGTTAAAGTCTTATTAAATAAGGGTAGTGGGTAGCGGTCCTTGCGGGTTATATTATTTAGTTTATAGTAGTTAATGCAGAAATAAAGTCCTCTATTTAGCTTTTTGGCAAAGAGAATAGGTAAATTAAAAGGGGCTTAACTAGGTTTAATAAAGCCCTTATTTAGGTTATTAATAAGGTACTACTTTATAGCCTATAATTTGGCAGTAGACTGCTAATAAAGGGGGCTATAGCTAAGTATGTCTTCCTTATCTAGCTTAATCTTAATCTTATAGTTATATAGTTAGTAAGGCAGGAGTATATCTAATACTACCTTAGAGAATACGTCCTTAAATTTTTAGTGTTAATGGGGTAGTTTCTATTCTACTAGCTCCTTATTTATAAGCTTGCCTTCCTATTTACTAAGCTTATTTTCTGTCGGAACGTTAATCACGTGACGTAGTTACGAGACCATAAGGCGAGACTAGCTAATCTGACTCGGAGCAACCCCTGACTTCTAGACAACAATTAACTACTAACTTTAACACCGCATACGTACCACTACAAGTGATATTTGTGCACGTTGATAAAGCGAGTATACCGACACTGATTAGTAGACGTACAGATTAGGAAATATGTAATAGCAAAGCTTGAAACCACGTATTAGCTTAACTGCTAACGCGTTAAATCGCAGAGCTATCGCCCTATTTTAGTTAAAGGAGAAAACTATATTACCCTTAAAGCTCGAGACCACGTATTAGCTTGCTGATGCGTCAGATCGCCTAGAGAATCGTATCTTTACTTAGAGAGAGCTACGTTATCCTCAAAGCTTGAAACCACGCATTAACTTAACTGTTGATGCGCTAGATCGCCTAGAGGACCCTTAAAGCTTAAAACCACGTATTAACTTAACTGTTGACGCGTTAGATCGCCTAGAGGACCGTATCTCTACTAAGAATAGTCTACAGTGTCTAAAAACTGTAGATTTGTTAATAGGACACGTATATACCTTTACACCCTTAACCTTAACCTCAACTATACTCCTGACCTTAATATAACCTTAACCTTAACCTTAACCCTGACCTTAAACCTTAACCTTAAACTTAAACCTCTAGAACCTCTACTTAACCTTAAACTAAACATATACAAAAACATGACAACATGGAAATTAACTGGAAGAAAAGAATTGCTAAATATAGCAACGGAATTGACTTAGAGACGGCTACAGATAACGATCTAGCGGAGTATATGGAGACTAAGATGCACCTATACACACAATCCAACCTTATAGACTCTTTATTGTAGATAGTGTTTTAGGAAGACTTTAAGGACTTTATACTAGAAATCTTTATATAAGTATAATTTAATACTAGAATGGGAATCCGTAAATACCTAGTTAAGAGAGGAGTATATATTGTTAAGTAAGATAAGAGATACTCCCTTAGTAAGGTACTAACGGACATTGCTAATAAAGAAGAGTTTCACGAATGGACGGACGAAGAGATTGGTCTAGCCCTTAATGATATTAAGCCAATGATTACTGTAGCTTTGCAAGACCGACTTAATGCGACCCTAGATAAGCTCGCTGTACTACCAGCTACTCTAATTGCTGTACCGCCAGCTACTCTAATTACTGCACCACTAGCTACTACGGTCGCTGCCCCTGCTACCCCTACTACCCCCCCCAGATCTACTCCTACCGCTGTACCGCTAGCTACTCCGATTGCTGCCCCTGCTGCCCCTCCCGGTCCTTAATCCTCCAATTATAACTAAATCCATGCTCTTATTGACCAACTGCTATGGCCAAGAGAGCAGCAACTACAGTAGCTATAGCAGCCGCAGCAACCGTAGCAGCTATATATATATACACTACCTGAACTAGCTGTGCCCAGTGTGGAGTAAGGACCTAGACAAGGACCTAGATATAGTAAAGAGGTGGCCACAATTACAAAGATCTACACAGACGACTAAAAGTATAATGGAGTTAGTAACAGCTTTGATTTTAAGTTAACCATCTTCTATAATATCTGCAAGAGATCTAGCTTACCACTAGAAGGCTACACAGTAGCATTCCCTAGCATGCTAAAAGGGCTTGCTTAGGACCACTACTACAATAGTAACCTTGAGTTAAGACCTTTTACGGAAGCCTATAACCATATACAACAGTTCTTTAAAGGGCTAGAATACTACCGCAAGAACCTTATAGAGTGGAATAGCATAACCCTCTAAGGAGTTATGGACGAGAACCCTAACAAGTTAATTTATTAGAACTTCTAACTGCTTATAGATAAACTGCTAAAGCAATATTATAGACTATACCTAGACTTTCGTACGAACCGCATTCTTATAAACAAGTTGGTCACTACTTGCTAGGGAGTGCCAGTATGCCATATCGCTGTCTTTAACCCTTTAGAAGACCTCTCTCAGTTAATTAGTAAGCTATAATCCTCCATTATTACGTGGGAAAAAGAACACCCCCTATAGGCCTTAATAAGATCGTCTCACTAAGCTTTTTTTACGGATTAACGTTACTATTAAAATGACCAAAATTGAGACCGAAACACCAATCGCTACGGCAGCAATCGCCCCTATAGAACTAACGGCAGACTAAAGGCCAAGTGCTATATCTGTAAGAAGGAGGACTACCGCTTATGGAAACATATAGAGGAGGAGCGTAATCGGTCTAGAGACGACTATAAGAGACGTTTTATTAATATTAAGGGCCGCAATAAGGGCAACTTTAATAACCACTTTAAATAATACGTTGCCGCCTGCGAAAGAGATAAAGAGGATAACTTAGACTTTAAAGCCTATATACACGACGCTAACGACTCTGGGAGCAATGCTGGAGAACCTAACAATAGTTCTGCCTATATTACCACCTTTAGAATACTTACTATAGAGGAAGCAACCTCTATAAGCGTAGAGCTAGCTAATAAGGCTTGTATACACCTGCTTACGGCTTTAGAACTTACCACGGAGTCTACCACGGAACCTTATATGGAGACCGACCTATTTGCCTACAGTATGGCCACAACTACAGCGCCACGATATACCTTGACGGTCTTTATGGGAATTATAATTGATACGGGTGCTTCGCGTAAGTCTATGGCTGGCTATAGCCAATTCCAAGCTTTATAGGCCGTAGATAAGTCTGTAAGCCTTAACACGTTAACTAAGGGCTAAGTAACTGTCTAATTTGGGATTGGAGCCTCTACGTCTGTCGAAACTATAGACGTCAACAGCCCTATAGGCAAGGTATAATTCTATATTATTATAGCAGATACTCCTTTCCTACTTTGCCTAGCAGATATGGACAGACTCTATATCAAATACGATAACCTAAAGGACGTCATTATCACTCGCACCAAAAGGGTGCTAGTAGTTAGATGATTCGGCTACCTATTTCTTTTATAGAGCTTCTCCTTACAGTCTTATTTAGTTAAGTCTTTTAATATAAACCCTTGCTACTTAACTGACGTAGAACTACGACGTCTATACCGTCGATTTGGTCACCCGTTAGTTAATAGACTATAAAAGCTTCTTGACAAGGCTGGCCACGGCTATAACACTAATAGATCTGCTATTGAAGAGCTAACTAGACTCTGCCATTACTGCTAGAAGCATAGTAGATCTCTAGGTAGATTTCGCTTTACCTTATAAGACAACGTTAATTTTAATTATAATATTATCGTTGATATTATGTATATTAGCGGCTCCCCCCTACTATATATAGTTAACAAAGCAACTTGATTTTAAGCTGGTAGATAGCTATAAGACATCAGCGCTAAGTACACTTAGGATATTCTTTAAATGTGCTGGATTAATAGCTATTTAGGACCACCAGACTTAATTACTATAGATGCTGGGAAGAACTTTGTTAGTAAGGAGTTTAAGCACTACGCTGCTACTATGGGAGTAACTATAAAGTCAGTTCTAGTCGAATTACACAATTCTATTAGAATGGTAGAACGCTACTATGGTCTGCTATAACAAGCCTACCAAATCATTATAACTGAAATCCCTGAAATTAGTAAGGAGATAGCCCTATAAATGGCCTTTAAAGCCATTAATGACATAGCTAGCCTAGAAGGCCTAGTCCCTATACTCCTAGTCTTTAGAGCCTACCCCCAAATGGTTAAATTGGACGCGCCATCACCTTCAGTTATATAGCGAGCTGCGGCTATTAAGAAAGCAATGGTGGAAATCTAGAAGCTATAAGCTAAATGACAGATTGCTAACGCTCTTAATATGCGAAACGGACCACAAACTAACGCCATTTACGGCCTCCCACCTAATTCGCCTGTCTTAGTCTGGAGAGAAGGCAATACTAGCCAAAGTGGTTATTGGGACGGACCATATATACTGCTTACTGTTGACGGTAAGACCTGCACTGTAAAGCTACTAAATGGACCTACGACCTTCTGCTCTACGGTTGTAAAACCCTACCTACTGGACCTATAAGACCCAGTCGAACTACGGGAGTCTGTTAAATTAGATGAACTAGTACCTTTACCAGCCAAACCTTAATTGTTACCTAAGGCTAAACCACAGCTACCGCTAAAGCGAGGTAGAGGTTGCCCCCATAAATACCCATTGCTTACGGCCGTTGCAGACACAACTGTTACGGATGCTATGATAGATACAGACGCTTTTACGGGCGATATTGCAGATATTGCGGATATTGCAGATATCGCTATCTACTTATAGGACGATGATACCGCGGATATAGCTGGCACTACTATTTACTTATAGAACGATAGCAACACCCAATTTAGCGCTTCACGATAAAAGGAGGTTATAGGCCTACTTGAGAAAGGCGTCTTCGAGATTATTAAGCTATATGATATGCTAAAGGGGGTCAGACTCTTTAACTCACGGTTTATTGATGAGATTAAGAATAAGGGAACCGATAAAGCCTTTAAGAAATCACGACTTGTTGTACAGGCCTATAATGACTTGGAGAAAGAGCTAGTCCTTACTTAGTTACTAACAATTTAACGAGTTAGTTAGCGGCTAATTCTCTATATCGCCGCTATACTACCACAGATATAACTCTACCTCTGAGACATCTCACAAGCCTACGTCCAGTCTACTACAAACCTAAACCGTGAGTTCTACATATAACCGCCACACAAGCTAAATAAACAACTGGGAATTAATACAGACTCCATTCTAAAGGTTGTAAAGCCACTTTACGGAGTACCTAAAGCTGGAAACCACTAGTTTATGACCTACCATTCACACCACGTTAATTAGCTGCAAATGGACTAGTCTATGTACGACCCCTGCTTGCTTTATAGCGATAAGCCTTTTGGAATTGTTGGCCTATAGATTAATAATATACTGTTCCTTACAGACGATACCTTTATAGAGGCTAAACAAAGCGAACTATATAACGCCGAATTTATGGCTAAGGAGCGAGAGTAACTGACCGCTGATACACCAATTAAGTTTAATAGAGGACTTATTTAATTAACACAAGATGGCAGCATTACACTAACGTAAAGGCGCCAGTGTAAGAACCTCAGCGTGGTTAATACTACGCTAGCAGACAGCACTAGCTCTAGAGGAGTTATGCGTGACCTGCTTACACTAAAGGACTAGTATATCGCTTAACGCGCTAGAGGAGCTTATATCGCCTTAGTCTGTTAGCTAGAGGCCTTATATAACCTATTCTTTGCTGCCCAGGTAGTTAACCTAGTTAAAGACGATGCAAAGAGTCTTAATAAGCGATTAAGCTGGCAGATTAAGAACGCAAATAGAGGCCTAAAGTTTGTTAAGCTAGACGCCAATACCTTACAACTCCTAGTATTTACGGACGCTTTCTTCGCCAACAATAAGGACCTATCTTCGCAAATCGGCTACGTACTTGTACTAGTAGACGCCTTAAACAAGGCAAATATTGTCTACTGGTCCTTAATTAAGTGCAAAAGAGTTACTAGGAGTGTATTAGCCTTAGAGCTATACGGTATAGCGTATGGTTTTAATATAGGCGCTGCAATCAAATCCACGCTAGACAAGGTCTTACAGGTTAACTTACTACTTATTCTCTACACTGACTTAAAGTCCTTATATAACTGTCTCGTCTGACTAGGAACTACGCAAGAGAAACGCTTAATAATTAATATAATGTGCCTTTGCCAAGCTTACAAACGAAGACAGATTACTAAAGTTAAGTGGATTGATAGAGATACTAACCCTATAAACGCTATGATAAAGGGAAAGCCTTATACGGCACTATTACGGCTTATTGACATAAATCAAGTCGAATTATGGGCCATAGGGTAGGTTGAACAAACGGATTCGGTTTTGGTAGGTATAATAGACTTATACAATACAGAGCTAGCCGCTAAGGCGCTAGTAGTAGTTAAGCCAATAGCAATTTTCTATCCCGGGGATGGAAAATCCTAATTGGCTGGTTTAATGGTATGGCAGAATCTAACAGGTGGCGCGCTTTAGGATTAAAGGTGGAGCTATTGCGTATTATAGACGGAAAAGCTAGTTATTGCGTATACGCTACGAATAGTCTAGAAGTAGACTTGACTTTGGAGTGTAGATTAGCCTTCTTTTTAGAGTTGCTCTAGTGTTGGAACGTTAATCACGTGACGTAGTTATAAGACTATGAGGCGAGACTAGCTAATCTAACTTGGAGCAACCCCTGACTTCTAGACAACAATTAACTACCAACTTTAACACCGCATACGTACCACTACAAGTGATATTCGTGCACGTTGATAAAGTGAGTATACCGACATTTTCCTTTTCCTTAATTATTTAATTAATTTTATATAAGCTGGTGGTAAAGGTAACGGTATTAGGTTAGACTAAGTTCTAGTAGAATTCTACGGCGCCAATATAGCAGATATTAACTGGTGGGAGGCCTGTAGGTTTCTTTACGGACTATTATTGGGCCGTATTTTACGGCCTAGGGTTTATAGTCTTTCTTAGCTCCTATTCTATCTTTTATAAGTTATCCCTCCGGTCTATATGTTTAGTATAGCGTCTAATACTCCTTACTATTCTTTATGGCTATATAGGGCCTAAGTTCCCTATGGGGAGCTCCGCTAGCTTTTTACTAACTTTTTTAATCTCTAGTACGGGTAGTATAATATAGGTAGTCTAGGGGTGGCGTAGTATATAGATCTGTTATGGGTTAAGCTATACGTTCTTTTTAAAAACCTAGTCCCTATATATAGCATTGGCCTAATAAACGGTGTCTATCTATGGCCGTATAAGGTTTTCTATTATAATGCTGATTTCCTTTATAAAAGAGGGTATTAGGGGTAGGGTTTTAGGCTAGATAAGCCGTCTACTCTATATATTAAGCTGTAAGCCTAGATAGGCTAGCCATTTTCTTTTTAAGATTATGTTATAGCTTCCTAGGTCTATAATAAGAAAGGGGATATTATACTACCTTTATCTGTCTATACGGAGGTAAATCTGCAAGATAGTTATAATAGGTAGTCTTATCCGTCTATTATACCCGCGAATAGGAATTGGTTTGGGTAGTTTTTTAAGGGGTGTATTTAAAAAGTTAGCTAGCTTTATAGTATATTGGGTGTCTATTAAGGCAAAGGTATTTACTCTAGAGTTAGCTAAAGTAGAGGTTAAAACTTAATATCTATTGCGGAATAAGGTATAAGGGATAGTGTAGCTTCTTTTACTAACTAGCTGACCTAGATTAATATATAATATATTAATCCCTTTTAACCGTAGAGAGGAGTCTTTCTCTAGGGTTTCTCTTTTTCTAACTCCGTACTGTCCTTTTAAATTAATAGAACCTCGCCTGTTTTTACCTTTATCTAGTAATTCTTTATAAAGTAGTCTTTCTAGCTATATAAGAAGCAAGCTCCTTAATTACTAAGGGCCTATTTATAGGGGTTATTATATATGGGCTAAGTATACGCCAGACCTATAGTAGGACTAGCTACACAGCTAACTGCTAAATTAATGGCGGGCTATACGGCTGGTGCCATAGGAGTTATAGATCGTGCTAGGGTGTTATAGGCCGTTTATAAAGTGCTTATAGTCTGGTTTAGAAAGTTTCTAGCTTTATACCGCTTAGATCATACCTTAATTTAATAGAGGCCTTGGTTAATAGCTAGGCAGTAGTCTATAAGTACCTTTAGCGTCTATATAGTAGTAAAAACTGGCAGTATAGTGCGCTGTAGGTCTAGGGTAAGCTTGTTAAAGAGGTCTAGCATTAAGTCTTTATGGGGAATTTAGGCTTGGCTAGCTAGGTGCAGAAAGTAGGTCTAAAAGGCTAAAAAGGTCTTTGTCGTCTTTATATTAAGAGCTTTATAATTAAGGCGGGCGTTCTATATTTTAAAGGGGTCCTTGTAAATAGAAGACAGGTAGTTAACTATCTCTTCTTTAGAGAGGAAGGGGTTTGCTAAGTCCTAGGCGTATTGCGGACGTAGATGCGTTTATACGTCCCTACTAGTACGGCTGAAGACGTAGGCTATTTTAGCTTAGGTAGTAGGGAAGTAGTCTGTATTAACTTTAAGCTTGTCTTGTAGTTGAAGCTTCTAATTATTAAATATAGGGTTAGTTCCGTCTATAAGTAATAGGGGGTCCGCAACCTTCGCGGACCATAATAATGCTAATACTATACGTTGGGCTAGGGTCTTAAGGACTATAGTAAGTCTTTAGGTGTCTAATAACTCCTTGCTAGGTATAGGGGTGTCTCTGGTTTTAAGCAGCTCTTAAAGCTATTTAATTTTAGCATTAGCTACTGCGAGCTCTGCCTAGGGGGTTAAGATGGCGACTATTTTACTATTAGAGGTATTTGCGGGTCCTATAGCGGCTTTACCAGCTGCTGTATTTCTTGGCATGGTGGTAGGAGTATTAGGTAATTTCCGGTATTTGTTTATTTTCTAGGGGTTCTGGTCTATGCGTGTCCTATTCTTAGGTTTCGTGTTTTATTTATGTTCTTTTGGTTCTTAGGGGTTTATCCTGTCCTTATAGTCCTAGTAATGTCCTTAGGGTCCTATTCTATGTCCTTTATAGATATATTTAAGTTCCTTCTTAGGAAGAAAGAGTAGTTGAGCTTTAGATAATGTTAGCAACTTAGTTAATTAAGGCATGAGCACGGTATAAGGGACGCGCAAGCCTGTATAATTGGTAGTCTATAAACGAGGATCCAAAGCTAGAGAAAGGAAGGAGAAGAATAGCAGCGCCGCTTGATATTTTATGCGGTCCTTAAGTCACGTGACTCGCGTCTACTATAATCCACGTCTGCCAAGATCCACCGTTTTCCACTAGCGCCGTAACAGTATGGGACTATAAGATAGAATTAGAACTAGGAATAAGTCTAAAGTTCTTTCTAATATATAAGCTTACTAAGATAGAGTTAGTAGCGCTTAAAGAGTTTATCTAGGAGAACTTATAAAAGGGATATATTAGATCGTCGCAGTTATTGGCAGGATATCTAGTATTATTTATCCTAAAGAAAAATAAAAAACTTAGGATGTATATTAACTATAGATAGTTAAATAGCATTATTAGGAAGGATAGGTATCCTTTATCCTTAATTAGCGAAATCTAGGACAGGATAGGTAATATACAAATCTTTATAAAGATAGATCTAAGATAGGCATACCATTAAATTAGAATTAAGGAAGGAGATAAGTGGAAAGCAGCCTTTAGGTTAAAGGAAGGACTATATAAGCTATTAGTTATGCAGTTTAGGCTTACAAACATATTAGTAACGTTTTAGAAATAAATTAATAGTATATTAGGGGAACACCTTAATAAGTTTGTTATAGTATACCTTAATAACATTATTATCTACTTAATAAGCGAGTAGGAATATAGAGAATATATTAAGTAGGTCTTAAAGAGACTATAAGAAGAAAAGATACTAGTAGTAATTAAGAAATATAAGTTCTTTACAAGGAAGACCAATTTTATTAGATTTATTATTAAACTAGAAAAGATTAGTATAGACTTAAAAAAAGTTAAAGCTATAGTAAGTTAGCAGGAACTAGAGAACGTTATATAGTTAAGATTATTCCTAGGGTTTTGCAACTACTATAGGAGGTTTATAGCATAATAGTTAAAGAGTATTAAGCTATTTATAAGACTTATAAAAAAGAAGGAACTATAGATATAGGGTAGTAAGTAGAAGAAGTTATTTTAAGAACTTAAGGAGTTGTTTACTTAAGATCCAGTTCTTAAGGTTTATTAACTATAGTTAGACACGGTTATGGAAATAGATATATTAGACTTTGCACTAGGAGCATGCCTACTATAGAAGTATAGAGATACATAGCATCCAGTAGCGTACTATAGTTGAAAGATAACACTGTTAGAGTTGAATTACAACATCTATAATAAGGAGTTATTAGGAATAGTTACAGCACTTAAGAAGTAAAGAGCATTCTTATAAGGTATAGAAAAACTATTTATAGTTAAGACGGACTATAAGAACCTAATAGAGTTCCTAATAATAAGGAACTAAATTAAAAACAAGTTAGATAGGTAGAGATGCTTATAGAATATTATTTTAAAATCTAGCATACTAAAGATACTAAAAACATAAGAGCTGACGCACTTAGTAGAAAGGCAGAGTTATAGAATAAAGAAAAGCTATTAAGAGCAATATTACGCAAAGATAAAGATGGATTAATTAGGTATAATTACCCAAAGATTACAGTAACTAGAGAAGAAAGTTAGACCTATAAAGCACTAGAAAGCGAATAGTTATAAAGGATTTAAGAAATATAAAGTAAGGATTTAGAGTTAGAGCAGTATAAGTATTAAGAGGCTATATATATGCCAAGAATAGTCATAAAAGAGTTTATAAGAGAATTCTATAAGGGAATAACTTAGGGACATAATGGAGCTATAGGCTTAGTGTTAAGACTTTAAAAAGAGTATATTATTTAAGGAATCTAGGGGTTAGCGAGATAAGTTATAAAGGAGTATCTAAATTATTAAAGGAATAAACTAACGAGGCATAAGCTGTATAGAGGGCTATAACCTATTAAAATACTAGAGAGACTATAGAAAGTCATATTATAGGACTTTATTATAAAGTTACCAAAGTTAAAAGATCCTATTACCGGACAAGATTATAATATAATCTTAGTAATAGTAAACAAGTTAACTAAGTAGGGCTACTTTATAGCGTATATAGAAGAAATATTAGTAGAAGATATAGCTAGAATCTATATTAAAGAAGCATTTGTAAGATATAGAGCACCAATAAAGATTATATTAGATAGAGATCTAAGATTTATAGCAGTATTCTAAGAGGTATTTTTAGCTAAATAAGGGATTTAAGCAGTAACATTAATAGCTTATTACCTATAAATAGATAGATAAATAGAGAGACTAAACTAAACGTTAGAACAGTATTTAAGGTATTATATTAATTATATACAGAATAATTAGGTATTATTATTACTAGTTATATAGCTTATATATAATGCAATACCATAGGAAGGGATAGATATGTTACCTTTTAAGGCGAATTATGGATATAAGCTAAGAATATCATTATCACCATAATAGATAAAGAAAATAAGTAGTATAGCTAAAGAAAGAATAGAGAACTTAATAAATCTTTATAATCACCTTAAATAAACAGCTAAGTTGGTATAGACAAGGATAAAAAAGTACTATAATACTAGGAGATCTAAAGGACCAGATCTTAAGAAGGGGGATAAAGTATAGCTATTATACAAAAATTTTAAGAGTTAATAACTAAGTAAGAAGTTGGACCATATTAGACTAAGACCATTTATAATTAAGATAAAGATCTTAGAAGTTATATATAGACTTAACTTACTAGAAAAGATAAAGATCTACCCTATATAGTATATCGCAATACTAAAGCTAGTATATGGGAATTGTTAGCGACTTAGTCAATCAAGGCATAAGCATAGTAAGAAGGACGCATGAAAGCCTATATAATTGGATTGTCTATAAACAAGGATTTAAAGCTAAAGAAAGGAAAAGAGAAGAAGGGTAGCGCCGCTTAAGGTTTTATATAATCGTCTGGTTATATAACTGTGACTGTCTAAAATAGTAAGAAACTATCTGCGATAGTAAAAAACTGTCTATAACTATCCGCCACAATCCACCGTTTTCCACTAGCGCTATAACATTACCCCCCCTTCTAAAAAAGCCTGCCCTTAGGCTTTGTATGTCCATATTATGTCTATAGGGTGTTCTTATCTATATACTTAATAGGTAGCTTATTATCTTCGCTATACTAGCACTCTATCTACTTGTCTAGATATTTTAGGGGTCCTGGCTTATTAGGGTATTAGTTATAGAATTCTTTAAGCTTTTAGGGGTAACCTATAAAGTTCTAGGTGGGGTACTAGGTTAGGTCTAGATCGTAACCTTTCTATTAGATACAGTATTTTAGTGTTCCTCGTACTAGTTTATAGGCTAGTATTTTGTTAACTTCCTATTTATTATCACTATTAACTTAAATTGGCAGTGGAGGCTTATTCTTTTATCTAGGTAGTGGGTTATTTATAGCTTTCTATAGCTTATCTAGTAAGAAAATAGGGTGGACTTTAATTAAGTTTAGGAGTTTAACCTTGTATAAGTTGCCTTCTTTATTAAGGATCTTATATAGTCCTACCATTTAATAGTCTAGCTTATAGCTAGGCCGTTTTATCTTCTAGCTCTTTATTATAACCTAGACCTTATTATCTATAGTAAAGTTAGGCTTTTATCTATGCTTATTTACTTACTGTTATATTAATTTTTAGACCTTTTCTAGATTTATATAGGCTACTGTCTAGGCTTCTTCTAAGCGCTTAATGTACTTGTTAGATAATCTGTATTCTCTAAGGCGTGGGACATGTGCACGAGTTATATGCATAGGGCACGTGCATTATAAATCTCTTTATAGAGCCCCAGGGGCCCTAGGTTAACAATTAAGTTAAGATCATCAATTAATTAACCCATTTCATTAATGAACAGTTCTATATAAACTTCGTAACAGTTATAAGCCCAGTCCGCTGACTTAAGAAGCTATTCAGCTATTACTTAATCATTTAAAGAAATTCTACCTTATTGTTAGACTCTGACACCTTATTGTTAAGGACGCAGACTCTAACAGAAATCCTACCTTAATTGTCACAGGATGAGATTCCACGAGATTCCATGAGATTCCACCTTAATTGTTATAGGACGATCCTAATAACAAGGACAATTCTAACAATAAGGACAATCCTAACAACAAAATACTATTTTAATTCCTCCTTTACCTATCAGTTAAATAACTCCACTAATATTAAGTTCGTCGATGACGATCATCCTCAATAAGTTAAAAGACTGGGAGTAATGGCTATGGCAACTCCGAGCCCTTATAGATTAGCAAATTTGGGCCCATATTAACCTAGATAGTGCAATACCTTAATAAGGTCTACTACAAGAACTAGCCTATCTAGAAGTTATAGATTTTAATAAGAATGTAACCTTATATGCATAGCTCCTAACGAATTAATAGAAAGCGTATAAGAACAGCAGACGATACTACGACTAGGATATAAAGTATTTCCTAAGATAGGAAGATTATCTTTAACAGATCCGCACCTAGATTACATCTATAGTATTAATTTAGAAGAATCTACTGCTTAACCCTTTCTTAACTGTTAAAGAATGGCTATTTTAGTTAAAGGAGAACACAGAACCTACCTTATTATTTATTAGGAAGAAGGTATAATACTAGTACACAGAAGCCCTTAAGGGGTTTAAATAGTTGTTAAAATTAAACTAATGGCTAGATTAATGGGAACACATAATATCCCTAAGAGAGAAGTATAAGATCCCTTAAATGTCTAATAGAATCTGGCTTTAAGATTTGGCATACATTATTCAACCTTTTAGCGACGCCTACTGTATAAAGTATACTACTAAGTTAAATAACCCTTAGAAGTTAAGATCTTCCAAATACTATAGAGTAGTAAAGGAGCTGCAAGAAGGACTTAGAATACCCTTAAAGAAAGCCAATGCTACTATAAGAGGTAGTACCTTTAATATAGACTTCGCAGAGCAAGCCATTAAGGATCACTCTGATACTACTAAAGGTTTATGGAGAGGAAGGACCTTAGCACATAATAGACGCTTAAAGAGAGCCGGGACACTGATGGATAAGGAGATGTCCTACAAGAAGCCAACACCTAAGTGCTTAGCATGCGGAATACAAGGACACTCCATTTGGGACTATTAGTGTTTATTTAAAGATAAGAGACCTGTAGGAGTTATAATAGGAGATATGCGCATTAATAGGGCACTAAAGAAGGTAGAAAAGAATAAGAATCTCGCTGACTAAGTTATAACGATTAGACTTAAAGAATAGGAAGATAAGGCTTAATAACAACAGGACAAGAGCCAGGAAGTTAAAATTAAGGGAGAAGCTAATGTAATATTCCTAGAATTGTATCATACCAGTTAACTCCATCTACTAAAACTATTAACTATTCTTAACTTAGGAACTACTCTCTACATCTTTAATAACCTTTTTTATTTTTATAATTTTAGGAAAGCTCTAAGATAGCTCTAAGATATAAATATATTATTGCCGGCAGCTTAGAAGTGCCTATACTAGGCTATAGCAATGTTACTGTCTAAGTTATAAAACCAGACAAGAGCAAGGGAATCCTACGTCTTAAGGACGTTGCCTTTTGTACGGACTTTAATATAAATCTAGTGTTGTTCCATCTACTTTAAAAATAAGGGTACTACTAGAATAATAAAGGAGACAACAATCTTCTAGTTTGGAAGGACAATATAATCCTATATTAAATGGAAGAATGTTATAGATAATAGACTATTAAATATATCCAACCAGGAAGTTAATTAGAGTTTAATATAAGCTAATTGCTACACTATTAACGGAAGCGTAGAGTATTATTAAGAGACATTTATCTAGATATAAAAGGTAATGCACAACTATAGTATCTGCGTCTAGGTTATCCAGGACCTATAAGCCTTTATTATTTAGGTATTAACGCCCTAGGAGTTAAGCTTTAAGGCCCTAAGATAATGGAATGTTAACACTACAGTCTTGCTAAAATTAAGCGTTAGGTCTTAAGAAGGTTCTTAGAATAAAAAATTAATAAACCCTATCTTAACCTCTATATTAACTAGACTAACCTTAAGGAAGCGTATACTGGATTTATATAAGTTATGCTTATCCACAACACCTTCTTAGGAAGATCCTTCCCGTATTTTATAACAACGCATAGTAAGGAGAAGGAGACACTATAAGTGCTTAAAGATTTCACCTAATAGATTTGTCTAAGGTATAACCTTAAAGTTAACACTATTAGATTAGATAATAAGCTAGGGAGAAGGAGAACCCTTAAATAGCTACAGACATAAGGGATTATATTTAAGCCTTTAGCGCCATATACCTAAGTATAGAATAGTACCGCCAAACGCTTAGGGGGTATAATTATTAAGAAAGGATGTATAATAAGAATTGCTGCTAATCTACCATATAACCTATGGAACGAGATAGTTAACTATACAGTATACCTTTAAGATTAAACGCCACGGGAAAGCAATGGATGGAAATTGCTATATAAGAGGTTCCATACCTACCTAGTAAATAGGAAATTAAGAAAACCGCAACTAGCGCACCTAAGAGCCTATGGCTGTAGTGCGTACGCGATGATGTTAGATACCCAGCTAAAAAAAAAAAGAGGTTAAGTAAGCTAGATCTGTGAGCCCATATTAGCTACCTTGTCGGCTATAACTCTACCAATATTTACAGGATCTGGATCCCATATAAGGGTATTATTATCTCTACTAGGGACGTTATCTTTAATAAAAAGACATTTTTTAACGGCAAGTGAACGGACATCTTAAAGGATCTACATACCAAATTAGATACGCTAATTAAGAAGATTTAACTCCCTAATACCCTAACTAAGAATAAGGTTCTTCTGAAAGATAATAAAGAAGTATTTAAACCGTCAATTTAAGAGGAAGACGATGACGTTAATAAGCCAGTTTAAACCTTTAATAAGTTAGCAGATCTTAAGCTTGCAAGAGCTCTTAAAAATGTATATTATATACTACCTTTAACGGAAGAAGACAAAGAATCTCCATATGTATTTTACGTTGAGTATCTTATAAAGTTAGATGTATAAGGTACTGATTAGGACATTATTAGCCAAGTAGGAGACGGGTTTTATACTTAGGGAGTGTTTAACAACTTAGTTAAAGACTTGTTTAAGGAAGCCGGCGATAATAGGTTTAAAGACTTTGTTATTAAAAGGATCACCTTAGCCTATTAAGGCGCCTTCTTAGCAGGAAGGAAGTTTAACCTTAATAGTTAACTTAATGACAGTAAGCTCAAATTAGGTAGAATATGTAATGTTAGATTATATAGGAAGAACTTACTTCCGCTACCTTAGTTAATCCGCGACCTTAATACGCACCCTCTTTAAGATTAGTTCTAAGAGGCTTAATAAGCCTACCTACAATCTTATTATTAAATGAGGTTATTTTAAGAAATAGATAAGAAGTATGTAAAGGGATAGCAGATCCTTAGCTTAATATAGGTGTTTATCTATAAGATGGATAAGCATAGGTTCCTTTAAAAATGTAAGGCATGCTTAGTAGTATATAGAAATTAACAGGCCCCAGGAGACCTACCTATAAGAGCTACTATATTAGCTAGTATGTTACGGACGCTTTAAGTACGATGTTACAACTACTTGGAGAAGAGTCGGAGGAAGCTAGTTAGTTAATATAGGCACAGTCCAGGATAGATCCAGTAGAACCATGTAACGAGGAATGGTAGCCAAGTCATATAACGTGCTACGTAAGGAACATAGGGAACGTAGTAAACGTATATACCTTACGTATAACACGTACCTCACGGAGCGAAGGGATTTCTTAGGCGTATGGTTGTGTATTTAAAGGACCACAGTCCCTACCCAGATAGTTCTCTCTTTGTAGTAAATCTTAGAATATAATTAAAGTTAATCTATTAGGCAACCACTCCACTAGTTATTATTACGTTGTTAATTTATTCTTACCTATATACCTAGCCCAATAATAGGACCTACCGTAGTTCCTGCTACAAGGTCCCGTTACACATTCACTACTAAGGTTACAGTATTGAATAAGATCAAACAACATACCACCCAAAGCACCAGTTACAACAACGTTGACAGCAGCTACAACCTTAGGGTTAGGAGATACCAGTATAGCGGACACGGATTCTTAAGTAGTTACGCAAGGTTAGTTACAGGAAATGGTTAATCGCTTACAGGATAATATCAGGCTACTTAAAGAACGCATTAATAGAATTAGAGCAGTAAAGGTTAAGTTACCTTCAATTAAACAGTTCTTAGGAGAGAAGTTAAAGCTTAAAGGGTTTCTCACGCAGATACATTTTAAGGTTATACAGAAAGGAGCGAAGTTAGCAACACCTATGGACCAGGTAGCGTACGCAGGACTATTCTTATTAGGAAGAGCTCTAGAGTGGTTTAAGCCTTACCTTACAGAGATATAAGTAAACGGTATAACGACTACTAACCTAGACATACGATATATGTTTGTAAGTTAGAACGGATTCGCAGAACAGTTAACATAAATATTTAGAGACCCTAAAGTAACTATGATAGCGGAACGAAAACTTCAGAACTTAGTACAACGCACTTTAGCAATTAAGTATATAACGCAGTTTTAAACACTAGCCATGCAGGTTAAGTGGAATAACAGGGCGCTTATAGCACAGTATAAGTAAGGACTTAAGGCTAAAGTCTAGGACGCAATTATCCTAATAGAAGATACGGATACTCTAAGAAAGTTAATAAACCAGTTAATAAAGATTAATAATAGGATCTATCAAAGGGAACAAGCCAAGAAAGGGCAAGATAGAGTTCCATAGTCGTATAAGGCGTAGAGCACACAACAACAGATATAGAGTTAAAAACTATAGAATGGCGTAGAGCTAATAGACCTAAGTAGTACTAAAGAAACCTAAAGGTAGGAAAAGAAATTATAAAAACCTAAAGGTTAAGGATCTAGTAATCAAAGGACCTAGGAGCAGAGGCTAAACCAGGGATCTTAGTAGTAGAAGATATTTAGGCGGACTCTATAGCAAGAAAAATGGTTTAAAGATAGGGCTTATATAAATTGCGGAAAACAGGGTCATTTCGCTAGAGACTATAGAGGTAGTTAGAGTAATTATATAGTAAAGGGAACCAGGCCAGTAGACGGCACGTATATATAGAGGGACAATAGTGCACTGTAAGGAATAAAAGAGTATTTAATTAACAGTTTCGCGTTTTATTATAACAATGCATGCCGAATTTATAAGGATGCCAAGTACGGCGCAAGCTATTAGCTATAGGAGCTATTGTTATTTAAGTTTAGAGGAACTAACAAACCAGCTTATAGATTAGATATTAAAGACAATAAGTTCAATATAGGCAAAGCATTTACCAACAACAAGGCAATAAAGGCAGCTTACTAGAAGCATACAAACCTTAGAGAAGTTAAAACAGAAGTAGAGACTAAAACTATTACAGAACAAGGTTCAGTAACGGGTATTATAATACCGTTGGATATAATTTCTATCACTTTACAAGACAAAAGGAGTAACGTTTAGAAGAAACTAAGTAAGTAGATAACTGCTAGTACTAGCTCATCACTTAATAAAGGCAAAAGGCCACAGGCTTAAGATTCTTAAGAAGAGATATAAGAAGCTTAAGATTTTTAAGACAAGATAAGACACACCTAAGGACCTATAATAGATAAAAACCGATAGGAAAGGGCAGCTACTCAGTTTACAGACAAACAAATAAGTATAGGACGCAAGTTTAAGAACTACAAGTTTGGGGAACAAATAAGAACGTTAGCAATCCTAGGTAAACGCAGTATTTAGCCTAAAGATTAAACAGTTAATACCTAGATTAAGAAGCAAGATAACTACAAAGATCTAGCTGTAAAATGTAGAAAATAAAAAACTATGGATAAGTTTAGGATAAGAATTATTATATAGCAAGAGCAAAAGCTAGATAAGAGGTCAGCTATGCCAGGTTGTATAAGGGATAGAGTACCTATATAAAGAGTTACTAATAGGCCAAGTATAGGGACACCTAGGGTAAAATGGTTAGATAAACTGGAACAAAAAGAGGATCTAGATATCCTAACTAAATTTAAAGAAAGACATACTAAAGGATATTATAATATAGCGATAACAAGGTACTTTCTAACGGATAAACCATACACACTAAACCAGTTATACGGAAAGTAGTATAGGCAATGACATAACGACAAATAGGAAGATTTTTATATATGGCTAAACAAAAAAGTTGTCTAAGACCAACCCATTACAGAAAAACGCATGAGTTATATTAAAGGGGTATTAATTATAATGTTAAGGAACCTAGAGGAAGGATCTAGGGACTAGAGAAGCCAATAACAAATCTTAGTACCTATAATAGAGATACTAGTGGTCAGGTTAACTAGGTATAGGTTTAAACTTAAGGATAAAGATAAACTAAGAGTTAACCTAAGTCACCTAGTATATTATACACTATCGTAGATAGCTTGTGTAGATAACACCTATAATATATATAGAGTACTAAAAGATAAGAACCGGAAGTACCTAATAAGGATATATTAGGCACCCGAGGAAAAACGGTTTAGGAACGCTAAGTATATATATAGATAGCACCTAGTAGAAGTACAAGGTTAAGGAGACTTAACACTTTACCCAGGAAGATTCCTTACGGAAGAATGCCTAAACGGATAATAGTGGTGGGAGTGCCTAGAAAACACTTATCCATAATATATAGAGGAAAAGAAACGAACTAAGTATTAGCCTAAGTTAGACTAAGTATAAGCAGGATCTAGCAGCCAATAGTTAGGAAAAGGGGAGGTGTATAGAACTAAAGGGAACTAGTGTTAGAGCCTTAGACCCTTAAAGGAATTTAAAAATAACACCTAAATTTATAAGTTAAGTGGCAAGATTAGCAGTTTAAAGTGTTAATAGATAGTGGAGTAATAAGGAACCACATATTACCAAAAGCAGTGGAAAGGATAGGGTTACTATACAGATAGAAGGAACACCCGTATCCACTTATAATAATTTTAGGAGATTAAATAGCCTATAGAGGGGGCATTATTAATCTTAAAACAGGACCTATTCAGTTAACTATTAAAGGGAGACTAGTAAGAATATCTTTTAATATCCTACCGTTAGGACAGGACAAGGCGATATTAGGAATACCTTAGTTACAAGAGTACAATCTAAGGATTGATTGGGTTACAGGTTAAGTTGATATTAAGGATACTTAATAACATAAGATGCAACAGCAAACTAAGTTAGTATAGTACCAAGTTAGAGCGATATACAAAGAGACTAAGCGAGGCTTAAGTTATGTACCAAAGAGATACTATAAGTATAGTAAGAAGTTATGGTTACTAGAAAGTGAAAAGCTATTAGAACATATAGCATGGGACTATAAGATAGAATTAAAAGAGGGAATAAGTCTAAAGTTCTTTCTAATCTATAAGCTTACTAAAACAGAGTTAGTAGCGCTTAAGGAGTTTATTTAGGAGAACTTACGCAAGGGATATATTAGACCGTTATAGTTATTAGTAGGATATCTAGTACTATTTATCCCAAAGAAAAACAGAAAACTTAGGATGTGTATAGACTATAGACAGTTAAACAGCATTACTAGAAAGGATAGGTATTTTTTACTCTTAATTAGCGAAATTTAAGACAGGATAGGCAACGTAAAAATCTTTACAAAGATAGATCTAAGATGGGCGTACTACTAGATTAGGATTAAGGAAGGTAACAAATAAAAAGCAGCCTTTAGGTTAAAGAAAGGACTATATAAACTATTAGTTATGCAATTTGGGCTTATAAATATACTAGCAACGTTCTAGAAGCAAATTAATAGTGTATTAGGAGAATACCTAGATAAGTTTATTATAGCATATCTTAACAATATTATTATCTACTTAATAAGTAAGGAAGAACATAGAGAACACGTTAAATAGGTCTTAAAGAGACTATAGAAAGAATAGATGCTAGTAGTAATTAAAAAATACGAGTTCTTTACAAGGAAAACCAATTTTATAGAATTTATTATTGAACTAGAAAAGATTAGCATAGACCTAAAGAAAGTTAAAGCTATAGTAAGTTGGCAAGAACTAGAGAACGTTATACAGTTAAGGTTATTTCTAGGGTTTTATAACTACTACAGGAGGTTTATGGCATAATGGTTAAAAAGCATTAAGCCATTTATAAGGCTAATAAAGAAGGAGGAACCATAGGTTTAGGGTAATAAGTAGAAGAAGCTATTCTAAGAACTTAAAGAGTTGTTTACCTAAGAACCAGTCCTTAAGATCTATTAACTAAAGTTAGAAACAGTTGTTAAGATAGATGTATTAGACTTTATACTAGGAGTATACTTGCTATAGAAGCACCAGGACGCATAGCATCTAGTAGCGTACTATAGTTGGAAAATAATACTACTAGAGTTAAACTATAACATCTATAATAAGGAGTTGTTAGGTATAGTTACAATACTTAAGAAATAGAGAGTATTCTTATAAGGCATAGAGAAACCATTTATGGTTAAGACAGACCATAAGAGCCTTATAGGATTCTTAATAACAAAGGAACTCAACCAAAGACAGGTTAGATGGGCGGAAATGCTTACAGAATACCATTTTGAGATTTAGCATACCAAGGGTATAGACAATATACGAGCAGATGCTCTAAGTAGAAAGGCTGAACTATAAAATAATAAAAAGCTATTAGGAGCTTTGTTACGAAAAGATTAAGACAGATTAATTAGGTATAATTACCTAAAAATCGCAGTAACTAAGGAAAGTTAGATCCATAAATTACTAAAGAGTAATTGGATATAGAAGATCTAAGAAGTATAGGCAGAGGATCTAAACTTAGAGTAATACAAAAATAGAGAAGTAACGTATATACCTAAGTCTATTGCAGAGGAGTTTATTAAGGAATTCCATAAGGGAATAACATAAGGACACAATGGAGCTATAGGCTTAGTGTTAAGACTATAGGAGGAGTACATTGTTTAAGAAATCTAGGGATTGGTAAGATAAGTTATAAAAAAATATCTAGATTGCCAAAGAAATAAACCAATAAGGTATAAGCCGTATAGAGGGCTATAACCTATTAAGACACCAGAAAGACCATAGGAGGTTATATTATAGGACTTTATTATTAAGTTACTAAAGTTAAAAGATCCTATTATAGGACAAGATTATAACGCGATTTTAGTAATAGTAGACAAGCTAATAAAGTGGGGATACTTTATAGCATGCACTAAAGAGATATTAGCAGAAGATGTCGCTAGAATCTATATAAAGGAAGTATTTGCAAGACACGGAGCACTAAATAAAATTATATTGGACAAAAATCCAAGATTTGTAGCAGCATTTTGGGAAGTGTTTTTGGCAGAATAGGGAGTTTGCGTAGCAACCTCTACAGCATATTATCCGCAGACGGACGGATAAACGGAAAGGCTAAACTAGACACTAGAACAGTATCTAAGGCATTATATTAATTACGCACAGAATAATTGGGTATTGTTATTACCAGTTATACAGTTTGCATACAATACAACACTATAAGAAGGAATGGGGATATTACTATTTAAGGCAAATTACGGATATAAGCTAAGAACGTCGTTATCGCTACACTAAGCGAAGAAAACGAGTAGCACAGCTAAATAAAGAATGGAGACGTTAATAAATCTTTATATAGACCTTAAAGAAACAGCTAAACTAGTATAAGAGCGAATAAAAAAGTACTATAATACTAAGAGATCTAAGGGACCAGATCTTAAGGAGGGAGATAAAGTGTGGCTACTACACAAAAATTTCAAGAGTTAACGACTAAGCAAGAAGTTGGACTATGTTAGACTAAGATCTTTTAAAGTTAAGTAAAGAATTTTATTAGTTACGTATAAGTTAAACCTACCAGCTAAAATAAAGATCTACCCTATATAATATATCGCAATGCTAGAACTAGCACACGGAGATATTAAGCCACCAGTTTACAAGGCAGACACGTATAAAGGATAAGAGGAAGATAAATGGCAAGTTTTAAGGATTATTAGTTATAAGGATGTAGATAATAAAATATAGTATAAAGTAAAGTAAATAGGCTATAATAAGACTACTTAGGAACCACTAAGCAACCTAGAGAACGCTATAGGAAAGATAAAGGAGTATTAAAAGAAAGCAGGTTAGGAAGTATTAAGGAAAGATTGCTAAAAAATAAGTCACCTAAGGGGGACCTAAGAGGAGCAATTGCTGAGCTACTTAGAGTTGTTTCCCTTGTAGGAGGAGAACCAGTCCTTTTGTTACCTAGCTTAGATAGACCCTATTAAACTAGTTTCTACTTCTTGGAATGAACCTTCTCACATATATATTTAAGACGTTGAAGATAAGCATAGGCTAGATGTTAAGCTTTAAGAACACGTGCGGACTCTTCTAAAATATATTAAACCTTAAGCAGCGCAGAAGCTAGTTCACTATTAAGTTTTTTAGTGGTAGATTAAACACGAGACCCTATAACAAGTTACTTAGGGAACTCGAAGACTATTAAGAGTCATAAAACGCGCACACTTAGTATTAGAGATGGAGCGAACGTCATAGAACGATTAAATGTTTGCTTTAGTGCACTCTAAATAAGAGGACGGTTGTTAAGACAAAGGGCTCGCTAACGCGATATAAACCAACCCCTCTTTTACACAACAAAAACATAGAGACGGCATTATCTCACCTAATAATAGTATAGTAGTGACCGTACGAGCCTAGCGTTGCGCGTATAAGGAAGAAGATACTTTAGGCATAATAAATAAGGATATTAACCAGACTAATTAAACGGACATTATACCTCTAGTAGACGACTTGGAGATGTTAAGAATCTTCAAGGACGAAGATAAAGAGGAGGGAGATAGTATTACGGACGCTTTAAGTACGATGTTATAACTACTTAGAGAAGAGTTGGAGGAAGCTAGTTAGTTAATACAGGCACGGTCTAGGATAGATCCAGTAGAACTATGTAATAAGGAATGGTAGCCAAGTTATATAACGTGCTATATAAGGAACGTAGGGAATATAGTAAACGTACGTACCTTACGTACAACACGTACCTTACGGAGCGAAGGGATTTCTTAGGCGTATAGTTGTGTATTTAAAGGACCACAGTCCCTACCCAGATAGTTCTCTCTTTGTAGTGAATCTTAGAATACAATTAGAGTTAATCTGTTGGGCAACTACTCCACCAGTTGTTATTATATTGTTAATTTGTTCTTACCTACATACCCAGCCCAATAATAGGACCCACCGTAGTTCCTGCTACAAGGTTTCGTTACATAGTACGACCTTCTAAACCCTTATAGCGATTACCGTAAAATTTAACCTGGAGACAATATAGATAGATGCAGTTAACGTGTTTATCCATTGTAATCTTAATAAGGTTGTCTATATAAAGCTACCGCTAGGGTTTAATAAAGGAAAGATAGATAAAGTACTGCGCTTAAGAAAAGCCCTATACAGACTATAACGATCACTACTGTTATAGCAGAAGAATCTTATAAGCTTATTAAACGAATTAGGTTTTAAAGAGGTACCTTAGGAGCTATATATTATGCTAAAAGGTGGAATAGTTGTCTTCTTCTATGTTAATAATATTGTCTTCTGCTACTAAAAGATAGATAAGAAGAAAGCCTAAGAAGTAATTAAGGAGCTAAGCAAGGAATACCAGATGAGTACCCTTGGCGAGCTAAAATGGTTCCTAGGAATCTATATACTATATAATTATAGCTAGAGGCTCCTATGGCTATCCTAGGAAGCCTATATTAAGAAGATAGCTAACTAGTATAAGATAGATCTTAAAGGGCGTCTTCTAGATACTTCTATGGCAGAATTAGAACTCCTTCCTACTAATTACTATATAATCCGTCCGACGCATCTATCCCCTAATATAGACCTATTAGTCCGTTCTATATCCCTACCAGCCTCTATAATGCTATATTAGAGAAAACTGGGTTTAGTACTCTATGTAGCCACTATAACGCGTCCGGATATTGCTTTACAGTATTATGGCTAGTAAGATTTAATTAGAACCCAAGCTAAAAGTATTATTAAGCGGTAGATAGAGTTATCTAGTATCTATATAGCATAAGAAGCAGAGTAATCTACTATAGAGTAGATAAGAAAGGAATGAACAGTAGAGGGAGAGATAAAGGAATATATAATAAAGGACGAGATAATGGAGACGGTAGAAGTAAAGCGTAATTATTTATCTATGCTAGCGACGCATTATTTGCGGACAACTCTGTTAATAGAAGGAGCTTACAAGGATATATTATAAAGCTATTTGGGGGGCTAATTACCTAAAGAGCAAATAAGCAGGGTATAGTTATAACGTTAAGCACAGAAGCTAAGTTATTAGCCCTATTATAGACAGTAAAGGAAGCTATCTT
>Ga0307507_10003145_pt1 | contig 32809 bp, 25 predicted proteins | sample 7_EM_MG_FD_207223 | JGI IMG/M metagenome (GOLD analysis project Ga0307507, IMG submission 207223) | Populus trichocarpa ectomycorrhiza microbial communities from riparian zone in the Pacific Northwest, United States - 7_EM | ecosystem: Host-associated > Plants > Roots > Unclassified | place... | reverse complement strand
TACAAAACAATACAAAACAAAACAAAACAGGACAATATCACACATGACCCACCAAACCAACCCAAAAACATGGGCAATGCATGATCAAGTTGGACAAACTGTTATAAAACTCGCAGTTGACTCCGTTCGTGTTGGTATTCTCACGTGACGAGTCGAAAACCGCAACTTCATTTTTGTCACCTATTTCAAGTTCTCCAGCTAGATAGCAAACAAACTAACTAAATAGGTTCTGTATACCGAGCCCAAGAAGTCTTGGAAGGAAAGAAAGAAGAAAAGATAAAAAATACAGACAAAGGGAGGAGAGTGGACTTGAAATAGGGGAGGAGGAATTTTGAAAATGGTGATGAGAGAGCGAGAACAAAATCAAACGCCAATTGAAGAAAAAAAGGCAAGGTCAGTAGGAAATGAAGTTTGGCGATAAGCTGAACTACCGCACTGCAGCCTTCAAGACCCAAGTATATCTATGTGAAGACGGCGGCCTGCGGTTTTGCGAACCTGCGAGACCAGTGATTGCTCCGCCATCTCTCACATCTTCCCCCTTGTAAAGCCCCTCACCGGCAGAAAAACCACAAAAACAACCACTCTATTCAAGGAGAAGTAATAAAAAAGTGGTGATTAATTTAGACTACTAGACATCCGATTCGAGTGACACTACATGCCATAGCTCCATCCCCACCACGCGTCTCTCGAAACTAAACATAGTGGATCTGATTTTAGAAGAATTAGAATATACCTAGCAACCCCTCACCACCCACAAAAATAGACAGCAGAGATGGATGAAAAACAACGCCTTAAAATGTAAAGACATCGTCTTCATCCACTTCCCTGCCGCCTTGCACCCACCTACTCCGGGAATTAAATCCACGAGGAACCGATAATTCAACGGCGTTGAGAATGCGCTGCCCCCAGTCGGGATCAAATGGGTCGTCATCTTCATAGTAATCGTCCTCATCGTCCTCATCCTCTTCTTCTTCCTCCTCGAATTCATCCCACTCTGGGGGGTCGCCGCCTTCAAGGATAATTTCCATCAGAGTTCTTGCCTCTGCTTCCGAAACGGGCCAGGGGGGTGAGGGTAGGGGCATGTCGCTGCCAGGGTCGTAAGTTGCACCGAAAAGAAGGCGTTCCATCCATCCCAGGCGGCGGTGGCTTTGAGTTCTACGACGACGTTGAGCGCTAAGTTCCGAGTCGCTAAAGACGTAAGGAAACCCGCGGAATGTGTGTTTGTAGTGGCAGTCGTTACCGAATGGACAGTCGGGAAGATCACGGCGGGGACGAGGAGGAGCATTAGGCAGCAGGGAGTTAGTGAAATGGCGACCTATATATATCTCTTTAGTTCTGGCTGTCATCTCGCGACCTACGCAGGCACTGGGGGGGGGTCATACAAGGAATAGTCTTAAGCTTTGCGAGATAGGCCGCTATGATTGCATCCTTGGTTGGATTAACCTTCTCCCCCTCATCCGGCGCTTCTCCAACCGGTCTCGGGAAAACACTACTGGGAATAATAAACTTGCTGCGAACCCGGCACAGTGGACAAGTCTTCGAAGTCTTGCTCAAAACGCCACCCTCGGAATCTGGAACAGCATCTGGCGCAGCCGTAGATCTCCAGGCACGAATACATGCTGGAAAACACCGTCAGTGCCGAACATTTTCTCATAAAAAAATGATAAGAGGCAAACTTACAAAGACAAAAAACATGATCACAGCTTGTCAGGAGCCCATATGTCGCCGGGATCTCGTAGCATATTGCACAGGTATCCGTATTCTCCGGCGGTTCGCGGGTCTTCTTCCCTTTATCAGCGTTCTCAAGGCCGGGGAGTGTTACTGATGATAGATCATGTTTGTAGAAACAAGCGGGACCTCGTTGACAGTAACCGGCTGCAAAATATCTACAGGGAACCTGCGAGGCTGGGAGGTTCACGCGTGGTTTAGAAGCTGCACTGCTGGCGTTTGACGGAGCTAAAGCAGGTGGCGAAGTGAAGGACGATGTACGGGTAGTCTGACGACCAGGAACAAAAGGCTGGGCTGTCGGAGATGGCGTTTTCTTTGAAGGTGGTTTCTCCATCCTCGGCTCGTGTTGTGGTGGGAGGATGTGTTGGTGTAGGAGGAGGAGGAGGAGGAGGAGGAGGAGGAGGAAGGAGGGAAGGGGTAAAAGTAAGGCAAGGATCAAAAAGTTCCCCGTGTTAGTGGTAATAAAGATGGGAAATGCATACGGGTTGAGGTACTTAGGGTTCGAGAGGGTGATGTTTCGTTCTCAGTGATGGAAGATGTTTCCTGTTGTGACGGTGGAGGTTTGGTGGAAAAGAGTTTAGGTAGGGGAAGGTCGAGAGATTGAGAGAACAGAGCTCCTGCTCCCCCCCCCCCACCATGGGCTACGGTATCTAGAAATATTCCCCTGCGCTATCCCTGCTCGCTCTTTCCCGCAGCAAGCAAATAGACGCCGACGAACTAGCAAACTAACCTTGGGTTAACAATATTTTATTTATGTTATAACTGTCGACCGGGATATGTTACTTTTCCTTGTTTAGGGTTCAAAACATCAATAATAACAGGAACAAACACAAGAATTCCACCGTAGTCGCTACTTGTATAATGATAACAAACCATCTTACCGTGTAACTTTGGCTCTACACTTCTACTCAGGTACAGTGTGCTCGCAAGGTCAAGGTATCGTAATAGTATGATACTGTAAAATTCACCCATGGTGCTAGGCCTCTGAAACCGACTTGCTTTAGAACGAAAATTGACAACGAACGCTCAGCAACAACAGTGAGGTTTTTTGAGAAACCATCATAGCTCTATAGCTACTTAGAGTCAGCGCGCCTCCTTTGGTTCTATGTACCCTGTTTTTGTTTTTTTTGTTGAGTGAGCATTAATTGAGAGTGGTAAGGTGGGCGTTTTCTCACACCAATTTTTACACGTATTACTAAGCAAACCTAGGGGAACAATACCGGTAGCTCGGCCTCAGGTGTCCGGCACTCCCTCGCTATGTCGCCATTTAAAGAGCAACCATTTAGAAGTATGATACCATAACTGAGCTATTGCCGGTGAATCCGCATTCGTTCTCAAGTAAAGTGTGCATTCAACAAACTCTGATTTAATTATTTTTTTATTAATTTCGTCTTTTCCCGCTTTTTTTATACCAATTGTGATTTATCCCCATCTTCGGACCCATCTCTTCACACACCTGTCCGATATGCTTTTCTGAACAGACACACCTCTCACACCGATATGAGCCTCGCTCCCTCAGTTTTGACATGGGGAAACACCAATTGAAGATAAAAATGAGAGAAAAAACGGGGCGATGAGGAGTCAAATTTCGATCACCAGGGAAAAATGAAAAAAAGAGTTAAGAACAGAAACGAAAAACCAACCATTTCCCAGAACCCCGCCCACCCTAAAGATTCAACCGGTTCGTAGCTCGTGCCTCGGTAATTCCGGCCGATCACAGAAGCACTTAACTTTTCGTAACCCGAAATGCCCCTGCGAGACCGAAAGTCCAGATAAAAGAAACCCAAAGGACACAATCACTCCCCAGAGAAAGAAAAAGGTGGTTAAAAATTTGCACACGTAAGAGTAAGAACAGTGAATTGAAATGACCCATTGAAAAAGAGACAAGGAAAAGAAAATTTTTGTCACGATCCCCCAAACAACCCCCCCGGCCACCCAAGAGAAAATTGAAAAAGGAAAAAAAAAGTTCTATCCCAAAGACGCCTTAAGCTTAACCTTTAATTTCACCCTCTTTTTTCCCCTCATCACCCTTGTTCTCATTATCATTAGTCGTGGCACCCTCATGGCCTCCGATATCATCGCCAGTGCGAGTCTTAACGTACTCGTCGTAGACGCTAAGAGCTTCGTCGACCTTGGCGATTAAAGCTTGCTCGTCATCAAGACTATTTAATCCATGTTAGCCATTTGTACAAGATAGATGGGATCAAATCGACCAAGCTTACAGCGCAAGAAGCTCCATATTGTCCATCTCCAACAACATCCCAGTGATCTTTCCAGCAAGCTCAGGATGCTGGCGCTGGATCTTAGGATAGAGAGATTCACCAAGCAATTGCTTCTGGGCTTGAGGAGGCGAGGCAGCGAATAGGGTGGGATCGATTCCACTAGCAGATACGTGCGGAATCTGGGGAGGGACGGGAGGACGACCGGGCTGCGCCTGAGGGGGAAGATTGCCTCGAGGGCCACCGCGACCAGGTTGAACAGGACCGCGAGGGCCCATGCTCATATTAGCTATCCCCTGTTGCAATCCCTGCATTCCCGCAGGAGGCACACCACCGCGTCCACGACCTTGTTGAGAAGCTACGACAGCTTGCGCCTGAGCAGCAGCAAGGGGATTAGGTGGTGGATACTGAGCAAACCCAGGGCCACCAGGTCCTGCACCAGGGCCCATTGCTGGGGGACCATACATCTGTTGCGGGATACCCTGTGGGATGGGGCCTTGAGGACCAGGGCGGCCGGCATTGGGAACAAAGTTTCCAGCTTGCGGACCGCGACCACCAGGACCACCAGGGCCGCCCTGAGGGCCACCAGCCATAGGCATCATACCAGGTTGGGGAAACGGGAGACCACCACGGCCACCTTGAGGCATAAACCCAGGTTGCTGGCCTGGCCCATAATACATCTGGGCACCAAGAAACCCAGGGGGTTGCATACCAGCGGCCGCAGCTTGTTGTTGGATCCTGATCTGATTCCTAGCTTGAATACTTGCCTCAAGCTATTTTTTTGGTTAATACCCCGTCAAACATAGTTTCAAGCCGGCCACAAGGCAAACTTACTTGGCTCTTCCTAACATCCTTCCTCTGAGCGAGGGCGACATAGAGAGGTTTACCATTCACCATCCTCTGGTTCATCTCAGTCACGGCCTTGCTAGCCTCCTCCGGGATAGAGAAGCAGACAAAACCAAATCCCTTGCTCTTGCCAAGCTTCTTCTTGGCACCTTCCCCTTCTTTCTCCTCAGCGTCCTTATCTTCCTTAGAGACTTCGTCACGCATAACCTTGGCAGAAGTGATAGTTCCATACGGGGCAAACTCCTGGCGGAGACGTTCGTCATCAATCTCGTCATCAAGATTCTTGATGTACCTGTTATGATAGAAGAGTTAGAGTAAATCCAATCCATTAATCATAGAATATAACGGAATCACACACAAATTAACACCCTGGTATTTGCTAGCTTTCTCAATTCTAGCAGCCTCGTATTGCTTTCTCAATTCCTCCTCTCTCTCGTGTTTCTTTTGGGCTCTAGAAACATAAAGAGTCTGGCCCTTGAGCTCGCTCTCATGAAGCTCCTCGACAGCCTTGGCGGCATGCTGGTGCTCCTGAAAATTAACAAACCCAAATCCCCTACTGATACCATCCTGATCTCTAGAAAGGCTAGCGGAAGTGATGGGGCCGTAGTTCTCGAACATAGTTCTAAATTCCTCGTCTGTAACCTCCGGATCGATATTCTTAACGTAAACGTTTGTAAAGTTGGCCTTCATTTCATCGAACTTGCTCTGGCGATCCTTCTTAGGGATATGATGCCCAACAAAGACTTTCTTCTCGTTCAAAAGCATGCCATTGACATGCTTAATTGCATTGTTGGCGGCTTCAGCGGTCTCGTAGTGAACAAACCCGTATCCGCGGGAGTTTCCGAACTCGTCCTGGGCAACCTTGCAGGAAAGGATATTACCGAAAGCAGCAAAGGTATCGTGAAGAGCCTTATTGTCAATGGCAGTATCGAGATTTTTGATGAAAACGTTGCCTTGCCCAGTCTTACGGAGAGCAGGATCACGCTGCGACCACATAATGCGGCAAGGACGACCTTTGATTAAAGTGTAATTAAGCTCCTCAAGGGCACGTTCGCCATCAGCGGTGTTGTTGTAGTTAACATAAGAGTATCCGAGGGAACGGCGGGTAACCGCATCGCGGCAAACTCGAATAGACGCAACGTTTCCAATAGTGGAAAACAGCTCGAAGAGCATCGCCTCAGTCACAGTCGGCTCAAGCTCCCCGACATAAAGGGAGGCGGAGGTGTGGGAGTTATGAGGAGTATTGCTCGGAGTGGCCACGGAGTTATTAGCATCGCTATCGGAAGTGGGATCCTGGGTGGGAGAAGAGCCGTTAATGGGCTGCTCGATTTGCTCCTGGGGAGCTGGAGATGAAGAAACTTCGGCAGACATTGTTACGAGAACAACTATGGTGAATGAGATTAGTGGTGGTTCACCTTTTTTCCGTCCGGGGGTGAGAAAATTCTTTTAGGGAGAGACGAGAAAAGCGCGACAGAAACGGCGAATAGATAGCGAAAAGGGAAGATCGGAGCAACGCTAGGGGAGGGGCAACGAGAGGCTAACAAACGCTTTTAGAACTGTGGGTAAATAACCTAAAATCGGTCCAGGAATTGTAGTTTTTTTTATTTTATTGTTAATTTCCTTGTTGCTGGTGATCAGGAGAAAGAACGTTAGCATCGGAGGTTTGATTGTCAAAAGACCACGAATGTCCAATGACCAGTAAGGGAGAGAGACTGACCACAACAAGGATGCTCACAAACTAAATTAATGTGCTTGTAATGCCTTTCTTTTCCCTGTATAGACAAGAAAGATCACAATCACAGTAGCCTTAAGTCACGCTTCGCCTAGAAATGTAGTGTGGTGAGCGGTGATGGTGGGGTTTCGTGAAACAAAAAGATTGGAAAGAGAACGGAATAGGATGGAAGAAAGGGTGCCTTGAGGTTCAAAAAAAAAGTTTTTTTTTGAGTGGTTAACAGGAAGGGTTTTTTGAAAGATTTTCTATTTTTTTTGTGTGGGGTTTTTAGAAGGAAGAGGGGAGGGTGTCGAAGGTTTTATTGGAAGCCAGGGTGTCGTTGTCGATGGTGGTCTTCTTCTTCTTCAAGGGAAAGAAAAAAGGAAAGTGAGGGAGAGGGAGAGGATAGGAAGCAGGAGAAAAAGCGGCAGCAAGAACGGGAGTGTGTAAGCGGGACAGGAACCTTTGTGTGAGGCAGTCTTGTGAGAAAAGCTAAAACCTTCACACAAAAAAAAAAAAAAAAAAAAGTACAAAAGAAGGTCACAGAAGGGCTCATCCCGTGGCGGTGAGGGGTGGCGGATGCTGCTATTCTCAGCCACGTGCCCATTCAGATGACCACACATCTCAATTCTACCACCCTAGACTATAATATCCTCAACACCTTCTATGCATATTTATCGTACTCGAGTACGGTATTTTGCGGACTGATGTCTGATATTCGACAGGACAATTGGCAAATATATACCCTGAGCACTCACATCGCCTCCCTTCCAATCTTCAATAATTTTCGGGGAGCCCAATCACTCCATACCACACTCGTTTCGTCGAATTCGTCCAGAATAAAAACGGGCTGAACCTATGATATTCTATGCCAAACAAGGCATGATAATAAGCATTGTCCCAACACACCTTGGCAGCATGTCTACCTACCTACCCTTGCATTTTCCTAAAAAGGGAGATTTTTAAGCGACAACAGGCCATCTGCATATTATAGTACCGTAGTTCCCCTCTATTGTAGGGTCAGAAAAAAATTTCTAAAATTTAGCAGCATATCTAGTGTATTTTAAAAAGAAATAAGAAATATTTAGATTTTTTATATAATATTATAATTTTTTGTGTGATTGTGTTTTCTTGCTAAGAAGTTGAAGTACTGTATTATTTTCTTGGCTGTGGGAGAAACATTGTGTTCTTTTTTTCGCTAGGATAAAAAAACATTGCTGGTACTTGTATTCTATATCATAGGAAGGGCTCGAGATTCGCTGGTATATGATACAAGTAGAATAGGTTTTCTCTGCGCTGAACAGTTGCACGGCGAGGGGTCCTCATGACTGGAGCTAATTTCCTCACACGGTGTACCGGTAGGTCATCATACGGCACCGTGATACTCTCATGTACTGGAACCACGATATCTCAGAAGGCTGGTCGTGCATTTTCGAAAGAGATCACAAAGATGTCCTCTCTGAAAGGCTTCATACTACATCCCTAGGGTGCACATTGCTCGCTTGGAAACGTTAAAACAGATATTACAAAGAGTCAAGGAATTCCAGAGATTTTATTTTTCCCATCACTTTTGGTGTACATGTAAGTTTATAAATGCCTTATGCACCGTACTACACTTGAGAGGACTCGAACTTAGGAAATAAAGGGGGAAAAAGAAAGAAAGAAAAAAAAAGGAGAAGGAAATGAATAGTCTACATGATATAAGTGATCTCTCCCCGGATTCTAGAGAACAGCCATGGGGAACTTGATTTTTGAAGGCGCGACTGTTCTTCCAGGATTAACGATAACATTGGCACGCGATGCCACCGCTAGTTTATGGACCTGCTTTTATGTAAGCTCCAATGATAGAGGTAGAGTGTAAGGGGTTGTATACCTGACTCCTCTTTTCCCATGCCGAGCTTCTGCCTTCGACAACAGCTACAACCTCATCGGCAAATCTCTCCGCAAACCCCAGCTTATCTCGCTTCTTATCCGCAGCCGCGGATATCCATGTCAACGCGAATCGCCTCCGCTGTCTCAAGCGTAGCGGGTATGGAACCGGTTGCTTGGTTCCTCCTCCGCCCTTAAGCATCGAAATCTTGACCAAGGGAGAGACAGAGTCAATCGCTGTCTGAAGGTACTGAACCGGATCCAGTGGCAGTGTAGACAATGCCGGGGTTCCAGGGAGAAGTGGGGTCCCTTCTCTCGGTTTTGGAGCGGGGAAAGTCCGTAAATGGGCAAGTATCTGGTCAACCAACGACCTTGCCTTGGCCTTTCGACCTCCTATCATAATAAAGTTCGTGACCTGTTCCAGCAATGTAGAATAGCGGTGCTTGAGGTGAGAACATGACGGAAGTGGAAGTTGTGGAAGAGGGTATTTAGCCCCGGGAACCGTCAAGGCAAAGGCATCAACAGAAACCGGGGGCGATGTGAGAGCGGTAGAGGAAACCGTGTTAGCGGGAGTATCGGAGGGCGGAGGCTCGATGGGAGTTGCTGAAGTGGAATATTCTCTCTTTGTCCCGGGGGTCTCCTTCAAAACCTTGGGCGCATTTTGGCGCGCAGCGGGGTCTTTTTTCAACATCTGCTCCCAAGTTAGTAATTGCCGATCCTCGGCGGCTTGGAATCAAAATCTCGCCTCTCCAATCGGCGTTCCTTGATCCAGATCTGGACTCGCTCCACCCATAATATCAGCAGTTAGGGCAGCTTCTTCGCTAACGTTAGGCAGAACGTCTTGATTCGGGCCAAGGGGTTTCGAGGGAGTCGGAGGAGGGATATCCTTGGAAGCGAAGCCCCTTATCAATGCTGGGTTCAATCGAGGAGTAAACGAAGCATATCGTGGCAAGGTACGAAGCGTAGATGGTTGAACGAATACTGTGCGCAGTGGCATCTTCGTGTGAGGTTTGATGTCGCCAAATTTTCTCGTTGAAAATACGATGATGATGATGACGATTGGAAGAGTTTTAATTTTTGGGTAAAGTACAAGTACCGGTAAGCGCAACGGTTTTTGGTGTGGTAACAAACCCTTGCTCAGAGACAAACAAGGCGGTGGTGGGGTAAGTGCAAGATTTGCTTCGATGGAACGATAAGCGTGCTGTAAGCGATGTGATCACGAGCTGTGAGAGGCCAGGGGGGACCAGTTGACACAGCAGGGTAGGGTCAAATCCTTGAATGAAACCGATCACGGATAGAGTGCTTTTTATCATATCATACCGGTACCGGTATTCCAGTAAACAAACAGAAGAAGAAATAGAGGAAAAGAGAAATCTGGGAGCCGCCACTCGGCCCCACTGATCTTCCCTCTAGAAGAATTGTTCTCTCTCTGGGGTTCGTGGGTGTTCTCGCCCTTCAAATCTTTCATTGCGATCATGGATGCTTGCGTAAAACTGTCATGGTGCAGCGGGCCCAGATTTTGGTGTGTCTTTTTTTGCTGATCAGCACCGTATCTAAGTTTGCGCGGGGGCACAGATGGCCGCTACAAGCAATTTGTGGTGGGGTTTCACAGATGGCTATCATACCGGCATGCTCTCGTCCATCGGAGTGGATAAGGAAGGGCAACCGACAATCACTTCAGAGGAAGGCCATAATACCGGTATGGGCCACACGGAAACAAGGGCCCTACACAAATTGATGCTCTACGAAACTGCTTGCTTTATTCTAAAAGTATCGTATCCGGAAGTGTTGACACGGTTTTGGATACTCTTGGGATGGGCCAGCACTGATGCTCATGCGATACCCCCCATCTTGTAAAAACCCCCAGCCGCCGGAGGGTGGTTCCTTGGAAGATTTCTGAGCTACAGTACTCCTACAGCGTATAGGGCAGTCTTTGCTAGTATTTTGAGAAATCGTTTGACAGAGAGTTTATGGATGGTCGAGGATATAATTGGAAATTCCATGTTTTAGTAGGATAATGCAAAAGTACCTACTACGGAAGATGTTCTAGCTTGGTATGATAGAATGGAAACAGCGGAGCTGGTAGGCTATTGAATAATCTCTTGATTTACCTGATATGTACAGTACTGTACAGTACCCGATTGAGAACTACTAAAACAGGCTTAAGGAAAGGCTGCATACAAGATTCCCCAATACTTATGATACCAGGGGTATTTATCATAGCCTATAAACTATTTGGGAACATGTATCAAAAGCTCTTAATAGGACTTGAGCCAAAAGGAGGGAATTTCTCGGGAAGCTTATAAGGGTACCTTCGGTTTAAAATACAAAGAGATAGTATACCAAATACTCTCTCCTCCTAATCTACCGTATCCCTACTGTCTGCATTACCGTATCCCTCTTAGTTAAATTGGGCAACTCGTAGGGGTGTGGTCGAATATTTATTATGTGCGCACCTATCATTGCACCGGCTGACCAAAATATCTGTCACCGAACTTTCCTTCCGTCCTATCATTCTGCTACCGGTATTGTAAGGAAAGGTTGAAGGAGAGTAGGCAAGCACCTAGCACAATGTGGTTTGTTCTCGAGGGGATGTTATGCTGTATAAAGCCCTTCTTCGTTGGATGGCGAATAACATTATGTGGGAAACTCGAGTGGCTACTCCTGCCGTAAAATTACGGTATCGCTGTCGTGCACATGGAATGGGGTGAAGGGGGAAAAAAAACTCCTTCGGTGTAAATTCACGCTGAAAGAAGAAAGACTATTTGGCGACAAAAAAATTATCGCGGTTGCTGGAGTGTCTAGCGGTGTGCCCTTACAATATTGATCTGGTCCGTCTTATGATGAGCGTTCGTGCATACAAGTGTATGATAAGAGAGAGGGACATACCAAGTACTGTACAACTGGAGAGCGTGCACTATGGAGCGGTGCTGTGCTCGCACAGTATTATACGCTGATGCGAGTATCATACTGTACTCGAGTACTATACTCGGACCGACCGCTGGGATGAGGGGCGTGTGTTAACCCCCAGTTTGTGCTCGTCTACCGCTCCTTTATCCACTCCGCCAGACTGTAAGTTAACTAAGAGAGCTAGCCGAGGCAGAGTAATCTTTTCCAGCTGCTTCTTCGTTGTTCGCTGGATTTTTAAGGGCATCGTAAAAGGAGCTGGCACCTAATTTATGTCCGAGAACGGTAGGAAACGAGGCTTTCGGAGAAACCTCCCACCTTCCCCCCACTACATCACATATCATACCTCCTTCAACGCCATTACACCTATTCTATTAATTTTTACCTCTGCAGAAACCCAACCTTAGAAAACATTTCTCTCGCTCTACCAACTACCTTATCCCGTCGTTCTCTTGCGCACGAGTAAACGAATCTTCAACCCCACCACACTCCTCACCTCATCTTTCGCTTTCAAGCCTCCACCGCTCCATCCCACCCAACAGAACTCGAACTCTTCGGATTGATAGAACGTCTGTATTACTTGGAGGGTCTAACAGATCGATACCATTCGTGTGTGGTTGCTCACACTAAAAATAAATAAAAAAGAGAAATGTACCCGTCGTTCACTGGCTCGTCACGCAAACCCCGGGTTGTTAACCTTTCTGGCCGGAAGCCTACCGCTGCTCCATCTCGGACGTCACAATTCTCCCGGGCCCCGGCTACACAAACATCAGTTCTTCATGCCCAACAGGAGCGAGCTCAACGTGAAGCCGCGCGTCAACGTTTAAGAGCCGCCACTACGGTGCAACGTGTTTGGAGGGGTCGAAGAGAAGCCGAGGCTCAGAGGGTGAAATGGAGGAAAGAGTGGGATAACGTTTTCGCTGAAGGAACTGGTGGGGATCTCGGGCAGGGGAGATATTCGAAAGAGCGGATTGAGTACGGGGTCACATTATTTCTTGCGTTTTACGAGAGAGGGCGTAGGCCCGGGAGGCGTCGGAAGAGGGATTCAGGAGACTTGCTGAGGATGAAGACTCTGGTTCTCTTCATGGCTCAATACTTATCTCAAGCCTCTGACAAGTCGTGCTTAAGGGTTAGTGAACGAGGGGTAGATGGCCGCGGAAACTTAATGATGGAGAAATTTGGGAAACTGTTGATAGAAGTGCTTCATGAGGAGGTGTTGACAGTTGACTCCCTGGATGTGCTGCCTTCTTTAGCTGTGGGGCTCCCTGGCATTGTTGATGCATCATACTACAAGGCCCTTTCTCGAATCACCACTTCTTCCAAGTCCTCACCGGGAGAGATTTTAGATGCTGTGTTGACACCTCTGCAACACATTGGAAAGGAAAATGGACAGAGGAGTGCAGAGATACACCGGGACTTTGCTGCCAACTACCTCGTGACCCCCGATTTGCCGGAACACCTCCAGCGCAGCGGCTTTGAGCGATTGAAGAAGGCCGTAGGATTTGGGAAGCTTATTAAGGCCATGTCTGAATCCCCGGGGAAGTGGGTTATTGCCACCGGTGAAGAGAGGTTGTGGATGCTATCCTACATAATCCACTTTACCCCCAGTGTATCTGACACCGAAGTTATTGACCTCACTGGGGACAAGCCATTTGTCAGCAGGGGTTTTGAGGAGCGGGGCTATATTTATGTCATGTCTCTTCTCCTGTCTTCAGTCGCTAAAGAGGCGAGCAAGAGGATCGAGGTGGAAGATATATCTATGGGAGTTGAAGGTGATGAGGAGGATGAAGATGAATCTAGTGGGGGGAGATCTCGTCAAATCAGGAGTCAACCATTACCGCCGTTTGTCAAATCTGAGTTCGAGAGCTTGATCCAACAGCCTTCTATTGCGTCCATTTTCTCACGTGCTAGTTTCTCTGGCCGCGACGATCGCTATGCAAAAATGCTCGCCGGATTTGCACTGACGCTACTATTGGTATTCCCAAAGGTGAAACAAGAAGTCTGTATGTGGCTCTGTCTTGCTGAGACCAAGGATGGGGTATCTGTGTTGAGATATCTATGGGCAACCATTAAGAAATCAGAGCTGTTTCTAGGAGTCATCAGGGATATTCGGTTGGCCGTGGGCAGTCTGAGAAAACGAAACTTATCCACCGATGACACCTCTGTGAGGGATTCCGATAACGACGAATGGAATTTGATTCTTTTGTTTATTGAGCTCTATGGATTTCTGCTGCTTGTTATGGACGACGACGAGTTTTTCGCGGGCAGCAAGATAGAGAAAAACGCTCGTCAGCTACCACTAAAGGATGTAGAAAATCTAAGTGTATTTCTCAAGAACCTGGCCTTTGCAATGTATTACTGGGGAGGGGAGATGATGGGAGAGGACAAACAGAGGTCCGATGGAGGGGCTGTCTTCTTCAAAGACCAGCCAGACCAGGGGTGGGAGGTTGAGTATTTGAAAACTGCTGTGACAGGGCTCTTGAAGGCCATCTACGCTAGAGAGTATTATGCCCCCCTTACATAAAGCAATAAGTTTCCTAATCAACTTGAAATAGTTCGAGGCGAAAATTCCTCCCATCTAATCACTGGCTTATGACCGCTGCTGGCTTCAACATCGAGGGTTTCATTCCCGCCGTGGTGCAGGAAGAGGAAAATAGACACCGGATAGAGAGCGAGGGAGAAGATGGCGAAGAGCCGGAACGCCAGTACGATCAAGCAGCGATTGCGGCTTTAAGTCCTTTCGAACAGCGAAATCTGCGATTGGAATTGATGAACAAGATACAGCGCAAAAAGCAACGAGCGCTCTACTTAGCAACCATCACTCCTCGCCTTGAGATACTCCAAAATCTCCCCTTCTTTATCCCCTTTGCTACTAGGGTGCAAATATTCCGGGAATTTGTTTCAGGTGACCAACGTCGGCGCCGCGGGGGATTTGTTGACCCGGACCAATGGAGGAATGCCGTCCTCTCGCGGAGCTCTCAGCTACCCTTTCCATCACAAGGTGCGCTTGGTGATGCCCGGGATAACCTCAATAGGCATCACGCGACAATCAGGAGGAATAGGGTGTTTGAGGACGCTTATGAACAATTCTGGCCCTTAGGAGAGGGCCTCAAGGAGCCCATTCAAATCACTTTTATAGATCGTTTTGGTGTTGAGGAAGCTGGAATTGACGGTGGCGGTGTCACAAAGGAGTTTTTGACAGGCGTATGCGGCGATGCTTTCACACCAAGTACTATCGTAGGAGTTGATCAGGAGGCCCACAGTGACGACGCGGATCTTCCTAATGATGATGATGATGATGATGATGCCGAGAAGGCTTCTGGGTTTGGCAAGAATCTATTCTTGGAGAGTGAGCAGCATTTGTTGTACCCTAACCCGACAAGCATCGAGGAGCTCAAAGAAGAGCTTATTAGAACAAGAGGCCCCTACCAAGAGGTGATCGGGGATGAAATTAAGCCACTATTGAAAAGGTACGAATTTCTTGGAAGAGTGCTTGGGAAGTGTCTCTACGAAGGAATTCTTGTGGATGTTGCTTTTGCTCCCTTCTTTCTCCTCAAATGGAGTCAACAAGCCTCAGACTCTAAAGCTAGCACAGCCGTTGGTGTCAATGACCTCCGAGATCTTGACGGGGGCCTTTACCGAGGACTTGTGAAGCTTAAAAATTACGCGGGCGATGTCGAATCCGACTTTGGGCTTAATTTCACCATCAGTTCTCGTCTTCCAAGACACGACAAGACTATTACGGTGGAACTTAAACCTGGCGGGGAGACAATCCCAGTGACCAACGCAAACAAGCTTGAATACATCCACCTTGTTTCTCGATACCGACTATCCGTGCAAGCACATATTCAAACCTCGGCGTTTCTGAAAGGCCTAAACTCGATTATAAACCCGAACTGGCTGTCTATGTTCAACCAATCAGAGTTGCAAACCCTAGTAGGTGGGGATATCAATACGCCGATCGATGTGGAAGACTTGAGAAGAAATACTATCTATGGAGGTATTTACCAACTCGGCGACGATGGTATCGAGCACGAGAGCATACGGCTATTCTGGGAGGTCATGCATTCTCTTGGTGATGAAGAGCGCAGGAAGGTTTTGAAATTTGTTACCAGCGTTGCTCGGGCACCGCTATTAGGTTTCGGAGTATTGAGGCCAAGATTTAGCATCAGAGATGCGGGCGAAGACCAGGGAAGACTCTGCAGTGCTAGTATGGTACTCGTCCATTTATTTTCACTTCAAACGCTGACAAAGACAGGTACTTGTGTGAACCTTCTCAAGCTCCCCCGTTACAAGGATCCCAAAATCCTTCGAGAAAAGCTCCTTTACTCTGTGAATTCAAATGCAGGCTTTGACCTATCTTGAGTTGTCATAACCAGTCATACTATCTTGTTTCATTTACTTTGCTATTGCTTTCGAATTATATCCTATCGTTTCTTTCTTTTTTCTTGGCAATGGGGAGTACCTGGAGCATGTGTCATTTCCTTTCTTCATGTGCTAGCTTTACCTGGGAGGCTAGCCTGTCTGTAGATACTTCTATCGCGTGGAGGGCGTTTCCCTTTTCGCTTGCCTGCCTGATTGGTGAAAGGGGGAAGGAGATTTGAATCGAACAAACTTAGCTTTTGTGTGTTGCCGATGGAGGGAACCTCATATAAACTGATATGCGCGATCCGCTATTAAGCAAATACTGGTAGGGGATAAAGAGCTGGATTGCTAATGCTGATTAAATGTGGGGGGCCGTAGAACAGGTGTGCGGGTGGCGTTTTCTCATTGTACAGTAGAGAGAGATAGTTCATTGAACATAGCTGAGTGCACTTCATGCAGCTGGGGGGATACCGGTATTGAAAGCGGAGACTTTTGGGGGAGGCTTTTTGTTACGGGAGGGGGCGGTGAAGGCTAATACTGACCTTTGCTAAATCGGGGAATACTTTGTCGAAAGAATCACTAGTAAATATCAGATTGACAGAAATCCTCATCCCCTTAACATTGCACTTGATACAGTGCCAAAGCCTACAGCTAGGTATTGTGACCCATGATGACCGGCCTAATTTCCACATGCAGTCACGACCCATCACTCACTCAGTGAACCAGTCGAAAAACCGTTGGGAATGAGAAACGCTGCCACCAAAAAAAAATGATGAGAAATAAAAGCAGCGAGGGGGGATGTGATTCCTCTTTCCTATCGTACCGTATATCATACTTGTACCAGGGCACTAAGGACGAACCGAGAGTGAGTTACCAAACGGAACTTCCCGTAAGGGAATACCGCGTCTTACTGCTTTTTCTAGGTTGAGTAGGGCTGAGGCTGAAATTTATCTGATTCAATCCTATCCATTCCAGTTCCCACCCCGCTCTCCCTCTGGTTAAATCCAGGACTCTACCTTACTCAGAAACACCACCGGGACCTACCTACACAATAAGAGAAAGCCGATGGACACCCAAGCAAACACCCCCCTCCTCCTCCCCGCCCCAACCCGCTACCCACCACCCTACCTTTTCATCTTAGACCTCTACGTCCTAATCGCAAACATCCCCTACTTGCCAGGCATAGTCCTCCCTTTGAGAACTTCCAACCCATATGCGGAGCTCTACCCCTACTCCTGGGGCAACATCACCTCCCTCACTCTGGGCATACTCCTCATCCTCGTCGGTCTCCTCTCGCTAATACTTATCCCTGCATGGTTATTCCTACCCGGAGGAGTATGGCTCTGCTGGTTCGCTGGCGTGGTGGGAGTGACGTGGGCTCTCTCCCGCGCCCTGAATGGACAGGAAGGGGACATTGTGGTCAGTAGTGGACAATACGTGCGCGGGAAGGCGGAACTGGAGGACGAGAAATGGTTTTATGTGAATGGGGTTATGACGGGTGAGTATTGGTTGAAGACTAATGTTGACGAGGCCGAGAGGCGGTTTGGGAGGAGGGTTTGGGGGATACATAATCGGAGGTTTGTGTCGCTTCGCTTTGTTTTCTCTACCGGGATGAAGGTGGGGGAGATTGGTGTGCGTGGGCTAAGAGGGCGTGCGGGAGTGGGTGTAGTTTTGGACTACTATTCGACCTATTGCAATGCCTTGTCCAGCGGGATCTGCGCTATAGTTCCGCCTGCGTACGCTCTTTATACAACAACCTCCGCACTGCGCTGTTGGAAATTGAATCCAGACCCTCCTCCTCCTCGTCCCCTTCCTCCTCCATCCCCGTTTGCAGGCCCAAGTATAAAAGGGTAGTCCTGCTTGCGCACTCGCAAGGCGCGCTCATCACATCGTTAGTGCTGGATATGCTCTACGCTGATATACCCACGTCCCTGCTCTCCTGCCTGGAAGTCTACACTTTCGGCAACGCATCGAATACATTCAATAACCCGCTCGCCCAGGCCGATGATCCGAGCTCTGGCACCCTGCGACACCTTGAACACTACGCGAATCGTGGGGAGTACGTTAGTAGGATTGGAATACTGGCATTTATGCCTGGCGGGGATGTTGACCAGGCAGTGCAGACCTGGGGGAATCAGTTTGCTGGTAGGGTTTTCGTTAGGGAGGGGCGGGGACACTTGTTTGTACAGCATTACTTGGATGTGCTGTTTCAGGGAGGGTTTGTCGAGGTTGGAGGTGGTGGGGGGGTGGGGAGGCTGTTGGGGTATAGAGATGGTGGGGTGCAGTGAGGACGCGGGGACTTGTTGGGGGAAGGATTGGGAGTCCGGAGGGAGGTGATTATTGTTTTTCTTTTTCTTTTTACGTAGACTGTCGAATCGGGGATAGGAAATCTCGATACAGTGTTGTGGCTAGACGGCAGATGGGTACATTGCTGTCTTACTAGTGGACTGGTAGTTTTATTTTTGTTAGCTACATTCACTAGGAATGGACTCTGCGGTAATTCTATACTCTATAGTACTGTGTGTTCTTATCAGAATGACTATGGCACAGGTATCACTACTACTGAAAAACTCTCGAGTAACTTTTAGAAAAAAAGAAAAGAAAAAAATCCCAGTCCAATATTAAAACCTTACTTCGATCCCTTGTCCACGGATGACCATACCCCAATTGCACACTATCCGCCAACCGACGCTCCCCCCCCCCCTCCTAGTCCCATATAATACTATACCAACTCTTACCACTTTCTCAAGATTACTGTACTATTCCCGAAGGCCAGCTCTCTCCCTCTCTTCAGCCCTTCTGTAGCACCTAATTATCCACTCAGATAGAGTTAGTTACTACCCAGTGAAGTCGCGACGAAAGAAAGAAGCCATAATCACGAATCCGCCGTTTTTTGTAAAGTGTGAAGGTGGGGGTTGACTTTCGGTGGAGGATAGTCGATGTGTGTTTCACTCGATATTCGTTCTAGGGGGTATTATAGTAAGAGGTGTTTGGCTGAGGATATATAATACTCTTGGTATCGGGATTTGGTTGGTTAATTGGTGGATCTTAGGTAGTTTCTCTGCGATAGTTTGAGGTGTTGGTGGTAGTGGTGGTGGTTTTCTGGTGTGATATAATACAAGGCTGGAGCCTAGTAAAGCTTAGGAAGATATTATACCTCGGCGAAGCCTCCCACCAAGCGTTTACGCCATAGTCTTTGTAGGTGATATCAGTAGTCGAGCTTCTCTCCTTTACTCCCACTCACAATCCAAAGTGCCTAAACCCCAAAGAGCAAAGATTTAGTACGGTATATCATTCTCGGTACAAAACGGGACCCCAGTCACCGCCCGAGAAACTAAAATGGGTATCATTTCATAATAAACTAACCATCCATAATTAATGCTACCGTATCATACTCGAGTACAGCTATGGTTAAAAATTGTATAATTGAAAGAAATTCTGAAGTGATCCGACAACCCAAACCCGAGTACGACGCATGATAATAATCAGGTAGGGAGGTTGCATGTGCTATTACTTTTGACATTGGCAGTTAACTTATATGCTTGGTAATAACCTCTTTGTAATGCTCTGGCGGGGAAACTGAATTAAGCTTTGGCGAAAATTGATAATTATAATAGTAATTTGTGAGAGTAGTATGACTTTTTTTTTTTTTTTTTTTTTGTTTTTTTTGAATTTTCCTATTCCTGTAATGGTGATAATGTAAAAGGGTATGATATTATATTATATTACTCTTATAAACTAGGTGATAGCTTTCAGGGATATTATGTTCATCAACTTGAACATGTCAGTGGCTAGATAGATAATTTCATCTGATAGAGTTAAGAGTAAAATTATATTTAGTACCCTGTAGTAATAGGGTATTCTGTAATGTCTTATAGGGTATAATAAGCTATGTGACTTGTTTTTTGCTTCTGTGAACCTGGTTTTGCCCTAATGTGTGTATGAGCTACAACTGCAAAGGGTATTTAATTCGCTGTATACTCTATTCCTTTTACATTACACCTTAAAACTGAACATCCAATAGCATTTTCTTTTTTCATCATCTTTTGGACTTCAGGCCTGTTGATAATATTTGTCTCAAGGTAGCTTTGCTTAGGACATTTAGTATAACTGTGTTTTAGTACTAAAGCAATTCTTTATTAAAGCAGAGAATACTGCCCTAGGTATGTTTACACAAAACCTCCTTTTCTCACTTGTTGAATACTACTAATAATTGAGAGAAAATAGACTCTTCTATCTTTATAAAAGAGTTTAAACTTAACTCTTAAACTGAAAATAGAGACTCTGATCATGGAAAATAGATCAGATATTAAAGAAACAATAATATTGAAAGAAAATAACAAAGGAAATTGGAAATATCAGAAAGCAGTCAAGTACAACATACTTAAAATGTCTAACAAGTATGGACTTATACAAGGGCTGGAATCCTGAAAAGAGATCTGGTAAAAGATACAAGAGCTGGAAACAAAGAAGAGGTTAGGCTTCAGATATTTGAATGAAGAGAGAAGAATTGAAGGATTGAGCGAGTAAGATTGGCATTCTCAATACACCTGATTACTTAGAGACTGGCCGACTAGGCACATAGGAAACACTACCAGAGGTGAAAAGAGGATTATCAGATCTCAATAGAGGAAATTGCCCTAACAGAAAGAGTAACTATTTGTTGTTAAAGACTTAGTGTGGCTAACAAGAAGGCTTTCACAGTTCTTCTCATCCTTGTAACCTTTAAAGAGTACATATGGTTTAAGCTTTTTGGCAAGATGGAGACAATTATGGCAGAAACCTGTTTAATATATCTTGACTCCAATGAGATCATATCTTTTTCCACTTATTACAACTGCAATTATTGGCAAAAACCATTTCTACAATATACTTCATTGGAAGCCTGTCTCTGATATCAATAATACTCATTCTCCGGTATCTATTACTATGTTTGAGAAGTTATATAAAAGAACCTGTTTAGATTCTGCCAAATAGCTTATGCTAGAGCTATTTGGCAATTATAATGACCATGTGCAAACAAAAATTATCGTGTAAAGAGAGAAAATATCTTTCTTTAATAATTTTAAGAAACTCACACAGTTCAGTAGGCTACACTACACAAACCTTTTCAAGATAAGACAGATTGCAGTCTATTTATTAGAGGTTAATATTTGTAGTATGAAACAACTGGACCCTACTGGTAGTATACTTGTCATATGAGCTGCTTTCAAAAGAGACTGGAAAATAATTGATATATTACTCCTGGGTAGGGTATAAACTTAACTAATGAAATATCTATGGTAACACACCGCTCAATTGTGCTATATTGAATATCTACATGGGAGTAGTCACAATGTTAGTCATAGGAGATTATACTAACTGTGATAAACATAAAGGTAACAAAGCACAACTAGTGCATTTTGCATTAAAAAGCCATGAGAAACTGGTTAATACGTTACTTGAGTCGAATGATATTAGCTATAATAAATCAGATTACAGCGGCTAATCGCCACTCTGGTATGTGGCTAAGAATGGCAACAAGAAAGTGGTCAAAATTCTGCTTAGACAGAACAATGTCACTCCAGATTAATAGTCAAATTCTACCCATTTGGACTTCTAATATTGGGTATTAAGATATTGGTAATATGTTACTAGTTGTTACAATCCTCTCTCTCCGGGTGATACTTGCAGCAGGTAACCGATAGTCTCCTAACGATGGCCTCTTCTTAGCCTGATACCTGTTGCGATAGCTAAGTCCGTTGACACCCATCTGGCAACGTTGATCGCTAGGCTCATATAAGATAGTTGTGTCTTGGTTCCCGAAAGCGTGGTAGATAAAGATCTTTGTATTGAAGGTATAGTGTATGAAAGAACTTAGATGGTTGGGTGAAGAACCCAAATCTCATGCCTTTTTTTTCTTTTTTTTCTATCATATGCTTTGTATTATTCAACTACTGGGAACAAAGACTACGTGCAGCGCTAGCTATGGTAAAGAAAAAACCCCATCCCCTGTGTTTTATCCACCGCGGCGCCAGGGAAAAAACCATCAACCCAAGTCCCTCTGGTACGAGACCAACCGCACACCAGCCATGCAAAATAGGAAATCAAACTCCGACTAAAGGGGCGGAATAAGAAAATCAAATAAATACATGGGGAGGAATCAACAGGAAAACCCTTGCAGTAGACACCAACAACAAAATAAATAATTCTTATAACCACTATGAAACCCAAAGTAACCGACAATAAAAGAAGAACGATGGGGATGCGGGGGCCACCCTAAACCAAAGCGGTGTTGCTAGCATTACTCAGAACCGAAGGCGTTGACATCCACCACCGAGGCAGTGCAATACGACGACTGAGCGTAACTGAGGTGCGCGACGGTGGAGAAATCGCAAGGTGAGGCGGAGAGGCAGTAGGGTGCCAGCCGAGTAAGTGGATTGTAGCTGTAACCGAGCAACAGGATGAGACCTTGTGGGGGGAGAGGAGGGGTAGACCCAATAACCGTAGAAACTATCGGTAACCATGTACATGTCTGACTAGGTAGCCTCTAATGGAGGTGAAGACAACGGAGAAATCGACCATAGCCTGTTGAAAGGTTTTCTCCTACTGCGAACAGTAGTCCCAGCCGTCTGTAACATGGGCGAGAGGGTGTTGCCGACCGTGCAAGCGCTAAGTGAGGCAGCGAAACGCGAGCGGAGAGTGGAGGGAGTAGAGCCAAATGACCCCTAGAAACAAGGACCCCAGGGCCCAAAGACATGATGAGGGAAGTAAGGCGAGAGGGGGGGGGTGCAGCTCACGGAGAGTGCGGGTGCAGCTCACTGAGAGTGCGGGGGTGGTGGATGTTGACGATGAATTCTCATGGTGTTGAGATTTCAATCGCTGGGTGTGTAGAGGAGATGGTTCGTGACCCAAATCTCATGCCCTGAGGGTGCCCTTATATAGGGGTTCTTCCCTCCACCCTTACCCTGCGTGACTCATACTCTCGCGTCACGCGACTCATGACTCATGGTGAGTCATAGTGTGAAATCCATTAGCTGACCCATCCGAGTCAGCTGTGTCGTATCTCGCAACCAATTAAAACCCATAACACAAGTCATCTACCCTAACGGGGTCACCTGCGTGAAACCCATGACTCAAAACTATGAGTCATGTGCGAAATATATAAACCACATGACCACAAACGTGAGTCATGTCAAATATCAACCAATAATAATCAACCAATGACGTGCTATTGCGTCGTCATGTAAAATCCTATGAGTCAACTGATCTCATAGCATGAAAGATAACAAACCGATGACTAATAACTATTAGTCATGTGAGAGTCTGCCTTGCTTAGTCACCGTTTGTGACACTAGTATCTAGAAAGAGAATTGTAATAAGATATTACACAGGTTATGATTAGCACACAGACAGTGTCTTTTGTAGTCTGCTACTACTAGGTTCCTAGACTAGCAGGATTCTTATACAAGAAGATTTTCCAACTCGGATTTTGGAAGAAATAGATATTCTAATTCAATCTGAATATGAATGTATTCAATACCTGATAACAAAGTATAAGAATTCAGAGGACCATATATTTATTTTAAATTACATCAACTCTTGAAAATCAACCTGTTTTGTAAAGCCTGCTCTACAAAAATAGAATTCCTCAACCAGCTTAGCCAATTGAAGTTTTATTAGTAAAGGTCTTATAGGAAGTACTATTAGCCTTTGATATACATGTTATAGAAGTACTCTTGAGGGACAACATACTAAAGGAGTTCTAAATAGAGATTATGCAAAAAAGGTACTTTGAGGACAATTATGTTAAGAAAGTTTTTTCAGGAATATATCCTTTATGTAATGGGAAAGAATAGATAGTTTAAGGTTTATTCAGAGAGCATTGATCCATCACTCAACACAGGAATTATTTATTTTAAGAGATTCAGGTAGTCTCTTATTATGCTCATTTTACAATAATACAGCAAAGATTTCGAAATATCTTACTTGTATATTTTAACTCTATTTATTAAGATGGTGCAAAGTGAAGTTGGATGAGAGAGTTATAGTATATAGTTGGACTAAGAAATAGTTGAGAAAAATTCAGGATAAAATTTGTCATAAGCTAGTTGGGACATAGTTTGCTCTTAGTTCTTATTAATCTTTTCTTCTTTATCCCACTTGTGGATATAATATGTGCTTCCTTTCCATAATTTCTGCTTTGATGTCCTCAAGGCAGGAATATATGCTTCATGTTTCCTATATTTCTCTATACCTCTCAGTACAAATTCGTCCTTCTTTCTCATTTTTTCTTTCATATTGCTCTGATGGCAGGAATATCTACTTTGTTATTACACAAATCTGATTTTTTTTTTCTTGTTGTTTTCTTCTTTCTTGCTTATTTGTATAGAGTTTGTTTTCCTTTATTATTATAGAAGAATCTTTTTAAAGCTAGTTACAGACTTGTCTCTCTATTTTATCATCTAACTTTCTAAATACCCTGCTATTCCAATACCATATAGTTCTACCCTACACTAAATTAAATATATCTTGTAATAATACCAGAAGGCAGATATATGCTATGTGATAGAGATGCTGTAGGAGTTTGCAACTCTGCTATAGCAATCGTGAAAAATTAAATATAGTACAGAAACTAGTTTTCTAATAGAGGTGGCCAAGAAGATGACTTTTTTCATGGAGGAAAGAATCTCTGCAAATTTTCTTCCTATTTTGCAAGAGATTTAGAATTATAAGATAATATACAACTCTATTCTGAAGTTCTCAATAGCTTATCTTCTACTTTATAACCTGTGAGCAGTACAGCATACAGATGTGGGAAGCAAATCAACAAATATACAACTTATTCTGGAATTGGAATCATACTCTTACTGACTGAAATTAATTATCTACAAACAAATAGGAAAAGCTTAAGTGAGAATACCTGAGCTCTTCTACTAATGCTAGTATTATGAAAAGTAATAGGATATGTTAAGATATTGTAGTAAAAGAGAAAAAGAAAATGGAAAGCGGAGAAGTATGAACTCTCTATGCAATAATACTCTTACTTTCCTATATTGTACTTCTATACAAACTTGCTATGGTTTACCATAAGAGGAAAAGTAACCTGGAAGTGTTATTAAGACAACAAGGATCAATTTTGCACAAGAGTAATTAGAGTTTTGAATATTTTCACGCACATTCGATGGAAAATATCTGGTTTGCACAACTTGAGTTGCTAAGTGTTTGGAATCCCACAAAGATAAAGGATTTAAAATATCATTTTTGGTATGAAAAAAATGCCTGTCACTGCATAAAAACTAACTGAAAAAATCAGTAAAACCAAAATTAATTCAAAATGCCACTTTAAGGTAGGAGTTGCCTCTTCTAGCAAGATCTGCTGTATTACTTAAGAGAACCAAAGTGGTTTGCTCACTGTGTGTTCTCTTCCTAAACTAAAGGGGGAATGTTAGATGTCCTATCGTTTTTCACAAGTATTTCATATTTTACAGATATGATAGGTAATAAACCATGTTTCCATAATAGACTTATAATGGAGTACTGGTATAGTATAATATTAGTAAAAAAAATAGGGTTTCCCTCAATCACCAGAGATTCAGTTTTATGCTTTGTGGAAATCTGTATAGCCTGATAGTAATCTTAACAATTCTTGTCTATTAAACTTAAAAAGAATATACTAATCTTGATTTCTGCAAGATATGGGCCATTTTGATACTTAACTAACAAACCTTTTACATAGAGAAGTTGAGAAATTTGAGCAAATATAACTTACCTTTAGTATGTAAAATGTCTGGAAGTACTTAATAAAAATAACTAATAAGTTACAGAAATTAGGATTAGTATCTTCTTTTGCAATATAATTCCTGTAATAGTGGTAATGATGTAAAAAGATATTATATTATAATATTATTACTGAAAACATTTCAGGAATATTAAGAAAACTTGAATATGGTAAGATAAATAATTAATTTTGATATGATAGAGTTGAGAGAGAAATTATATTTGGTATGTTGCCTTCTTGTAATAGGGTACTCTATCATGTGTTATAGGTTATTAGAACTATGTGACTAGTTTTTTGCACATATGTAGCTGGTTTTGCCCTAGTGTGTGTATGAGCTACAACTACAAAGGATATTTAATTTGCTGTGTGCTTTATTCTCTTTACATTAAACCTGTAAAGTGAACATTCAACACCATTTTCTTTTTTTATCATCTTTTGGACTTCAGGCCTGTTGATAATATTTGTCTCAAGGTAGCTTTGCTTAGGACATTTAGCATAACTGCTTTGTAGTACTAAACCAATTCTTTATTAAAGCAGAGAATACTGCCCCAGGTATGTTTACACAAAACCTCCTTTTCTTACTTGTTTAATACTACTAATAATTGAGAGAAAATATACTCTCCTATCTTTATAAGAGAGTTGAAACTTAGCTCTTAAACTGAAAATAGAGACTCTGATCATGGAAAATAGATCAGATATTAAAGAAACAATAATATTGAAAGAAAATACAAAGGAAATTGGAAATATCAAAAAGCAGTCAAGTACAACATACTTAAAATGTCTAATAAGTATGAACTTATATAAGAACCAGAATCCTGAAAAGAGATTTGGTAAAGGATATAGGAGCTGGAAATGAAGAAGAGGTTAGGATTCAGATATTTGATTGAAGAGAGAAGAATTGAAAGATTGAGCAAGTAAGATTAATATTCTCTATACACCTGATTACTTATAGACTGGCCTACTGGGCACATTGAGAACATTGTTAGAGGACAAAAGAGGATTATCAGATTTCAATAGAGAAAATTTTCCTATAATAGAAAGAGTAACTGTTTGTTGTTAGGAACGTAGTGTGGCTGACAAGAAGGCTTCTACGGTCTTTCTCATCCTTTTGACTTTTAAAGAGTACAGATGTTTTAAGCATTTTGGCAAGGCGAAGACAATTCCACCAGAAATCAGTTTAACATATCTTGACTCCAATCAGATCAAATGTTGTTCCACTTATTACTACTGCAATTATTGGCAAAAACCACTTCTACAATATGCTTGATTGGAAGCTTCTCTCTTATATCAAAAATACACATTCTCCATTACTTTTTTACTATGTTGGAGAATTGATATAAAAGAACATGAAAAGATTCTGCCAAATGGCTGGTGCTAGAGCAATTCAGCATTTAGAATGACTATGTACAAATAAAAATTATCATGAATTGAAAAAAAATATCTATGTTTGATAATTTTAAGAAACTAACACAGTTCAGTAGACTACACGATACAACCTTCTTCAAGATAAGACAGATTACAGTCTGTTTATTAGAGGCTAATAGTTGTAGTATGAAACATGTAGACCCCACTGGTAGTATACTTGTCATATGGGCTACTTTGAAAAGAGACTGGAAAATAATTGATATACTACTCCTAGGTAGGGTATAAACTTAACTAATCAAATATCTATGATAACACACCACTCAATTGTGCTATATTGAATGTCTACATGAGAGTAGTCACAATGTTAGTCATAGGAGATCATACTAACTCTAATAAACATAAAGGTAACTAAGCACAACTAGTGCATTCTGCTTTAAAAAGTCAGGAGAAACTAGTTAATACGTTACTTGGGTTGAATGATATTAGCTATAACAAACCAGATTACAGCAGCCAATCGCCGCTCTGGTATGTGGCTAAGAATGGCCATAAGATAGTGGTCAAAATTCTACTTAGATAGAACAAAGTCACTTCAGATTAATAGTCAAATTCTACCCATCTGGGCTGCTAATATTGGACATTATATTACAATCCTCTCTTCGTCGGGTGCTACATGCAGCAGGTAACCTATAGTTCACTAACGATCACTCTTCTTTGCCTTATGGCTGTTGCGATAGCTAAGTCCGTTGACTACTATCTAGCAACGTAGATCACTAGGCTCATCTAAGACAGTTGTGTCTTGATTCCCGAAAGCATGGTAGATAAAGATCTTTGTATTGAAGGTATAGTGTATGAAAGAACTTAGATGGTTGGGTGAAGAACCTAAATCCCATGTCTTCATTTCATTTTTTTTTTCTTTTTTTTCAAGTGCTTTGTATTATCAACTACTGGGAACAAAGACCGTGTGAAGCGCTAGCTATGGCAAAGCAAAAACCCCGTCCCCACTTTTATCCACCCCGGCGCCAGGGAAAAAGCCATCAACCCAAGTCCCTCTGTTATGGGACCAACTGCACACCAGTCACGCAAAATAAGAAATCAAACTCCGACTAACAGGGCAGAATAAGAAACATCAAATAAAAACATGTGGAGGAATCAACAGGAAAACCCTTGTGTTAGACACCAACAAAGTAAATAATTGATAAACCACTAACGAAACCCTAAGCAACCGACAATGAAAGAAGAACAAAAGGGATGCGGGGGCCACTAAAACCATTGTGGCCTGGCAAAACATTACTCGAGAACTCAAGGCGTTGACATCCGCCACTGAGGCAGTGCAATACGATGACTGAGCGTAACGGAGGGGCGCGACTGTGGCAATCACTAGGGCGGCGAAGGCAGTAGAGTCCCAGCCGAGTGAATGGACTGTAGCTGTAACCGAGCAACGGGACGAGACCTGCTGGGGGGAGAGGAGGGGGAGACCCAATAACTGTGGAAACTATCGGTAACCGTGTGCGTGTCTGACTAGGTAGCCTCCAAAGGTAGTGAAGAGAACGGAGAAATCGACCGTAGCCTGTTGAAGAGTTTTCTCGTACTGGGCACTGGGGTCCCAGCGTCTGTAACATGGGCGAGAGGGTGTTGCAGACCGTGCGAACATTAAACGAGGCAGCGAAAGGCAAGCGAAAAGAAGGGCTGATAGAGCCAAACGACCCCTAGAAACAAGAACGCCAGGGCCCAAGGACATGATAAGGGAAGTAAGGCGAGAGGGGGGGGGTGCAGCTCATGGAGAGTGCTTGGTACAGCTCACTGAGAGTGCGGGGGTGGTGGATGTTGACGATGAATTCTCATGTTGTTGAGATTTCTATCGCCAGGTGTGTAGAGGAGATGGTTCGTGACCCAAATCCCATGTCTTTTTTTTTGTTTTCTTTTTATTTTATCATCTTAGATTTGTTTGGTCTTCTAGGTACAAAAAGTGCATGCAGTGCAAAGCTATGGTATAAAAAAACCTCCTATAACTAACCAACCGACGCCAGGGAAAAAACCAGCAACCCACGTTCCTCTGGTCTGGAACCAACCGCAGACCACCCACGCAAAATAGGAAATCAAACTCCAACTAAAGGGGCGGAATAAGAAAATCAAACAAATACATGGGAAGGAATCAACAGGAAAACCCTTGCCGTAGACACGAACAGAATAAATAATTGTTATAACCAGTTATGAAACCCAAAGTAAACGACAATGAAGGAAGAAGAATGGGGGTGCGGGGGCCAAATGAAACCGTAGTGGCAGTGCTAGTATTACTTAGAACCCAAGAGGTTGACATCCGCTACCGAGGCAGTGCTATACGACGACTGAGAGTAACCGAGGGGTGCGACCGTGGAGCAATCGCGAGGACAGCGTAAGGTAAAGGAGCAGTAGGGTGCTAGCCGAGTGAGTGGATTGTAGTTGTAATCGAGGAACAGGACGAGACCTTGAGGGGAGAGAGGAGGGGTAGACACAATAACTATAAAAACTATCAGTAACCGTGTATGTGTCTGACTAGGCAGCCTCTAAAGGAAGTGAAGAGAATGGAGAAATCGACCGTAGCCTGTTGAAGAGTTTTCTCCTACTGCGAACTGTAGTCTCAGCCGTCTGTAACAGGGTGTTATAATCCTCTCTTCCCTGGGTGATACTTGCAGCAGGTAACCGATAGTTTCCTAACGATCGCTTGCCTCGCTCTTCAATAGTTGTTGCGATAGCTAACTCCTTGACTCCTATCTAACAACGTCGATCGCTAGGCTCATAAAGACCGTCAGGCCTTGGTTCGTGGAAGTATGATAAAGATCTTTTTGATTGAAAGTATATCATATGAAAGTACTTAGATGGTTGCGTGAAGAACCCAAATCTCCTGTCTTTTTTTTTCTTTTTTTTCTTTTTTTATCATGTGCTTTGTATTAACAACCTACGGGAACAAAGACTACGTGCAGCGCTAGCTATGGTAAAGAAAGAACCCCATCCCCTATTTTCCTCCAACCGGCGCCAGGGAAAAAGCCATCAACCCAAGTCTCTCTGGTACGAGACCAACCGCACACCAGCCGCGCAAAATAAGAAACCAAACTCCGACTAAAGGGGCGGAATAAGAAGCATCAAATAAATACACGGGGAGGAATCAACAGGAAAACCCTTGCCGTAGACACCTGACAAAAGAAACAATTGATAAACCACTTGTGAAACCCTAAGTAACCGACAATGAAAGAAGAACAAAGGGGGGTGCGGGGGCCACTAAAAACCGTTGTGACGTTGCGACCATTACTCAAGAACCCAAGGCGTTGACATCCGCCACCGAGGCAGTGCAATATGACGACTGAGCGTAACCGAGGGGCGTGACCGTGGCAATCGCTGGGGCGGCGAAGGCAGTAGGGTGCCAGCCGAGTGAGCGGACTGTAGCTGTAACCAAGCAACGGGACGAAACCTGAAGGTGGGGAGGAGGGGTAGACCCAATAACCGTGGAAACTATCGGTAACCATGTGCGTGTCTGACTAGGCAGCCTCTAACGGAAGTGAAGAGAACGGAGAAATCGACCGTAGCCTGTTGAAAAGTTTTCTCCTACTGCGAACTGTAGTCCCAGCCGTCTGTAACATGGGCGAGAGGGTGTTGCCGACCGTGCAAGCGCTAAGCGAGGCAGCAAAACGCGAGCGGAGAGAGGAAGGAGTAGAGCCGAACGACTCCTAGAAACAAGGACGCCAGGGCCCAAGAACATGATGAGGGAAGTAAGGCGGGAGGGGGAGGGTGCAGCTGACGGAGAGTGCGGGTGCAGCTCACTGCGAGTGCGGTGGTGGTGGATGTTGACGATCAAATCTCATGGTGTTGAGATTTCAATCGCCGGGTGTGTAAGGGAGATGGTTCGTGACCCAAATCTCCTGTCCCGAGGGTGCCCTTATATAGGGGTTCTTCCCTCAACCCTAACCCTGCGTGACTCATACCCTCGCGTCACGCGACTCATGACTCATAGTGAGTCATAGTGTGAAATCCATCACCTGACTCGTCCGCGTCAGCTGCGCCCTATCTCGCAACCAATCAACACTCATAAAACAAGTCATGTGCCCTGACGGGGTCAGATGCGTAAAACCCATGACTTATAACTATGAGTCCTGTGCGAAATACATAAACCACATGACCACAATCGTGCGTCATACCAAACATCAACCAATAACAATAAACCAATGACACGCTATTGTGTTGTCATGTGAAAACCTATAAGTCAACTGATTTCATGGTGTGAAATATAACAAACCGATGACTAATAACCATTAGTCATGTGAGAGTCTGCCTTGCTTAGTCACCGTTTGTGACATAAGCTCCCTTCCCCCTCTTGAATCGGTCCCACGATGCTAAACTCCTTCCTTCCACAGCATACCTCCGATTTGGCGCATCCTCTGTTTGCATCGGTTGTAGCCCTGTTGGAGTTTCTCTTTCTCCTTGTCGAGCCTTTCGAGGTCGTTGTCTTTTGCCACAATGATTTGGGCAGCGCGATCGAGTTGGCTTCGGAGGTCCGAGATCTGTGTTTCCAGAGTTTCCATGGTGTTTTCGCTTCCCTCTCCCTCCAGCCGTGTCCTCACGGCTTTTCTCTTCCTCTGTTCTCTTCTGTCATTCTTTGACAGTTCCCCTTTTTCTCCCACTTGTCTGGGGTAGTATCCGGCGTCCACCTTTTCCCACCGGTGTTCCTTGCAGTTGTCGTTAAAACAATGCTCCCAGCCCGTGAGGTCTCCATGGGCCCTTCAAACCTTTCGCTGACGAGGTTGTTGTTGTGGGGCCCAGTCCTCTCCTGGGTTCGCTTCCATCTCCTGTTGCCAGTCATGGTCGTGGGCGACACTTGGTTTTCTCGATCTCCTGGTGAATTGTGAGTACCAGCCTGACCCTTGTTTCTCGCTGAGATGGATTTGACATCCATCGTCTGTGCAGTCTGTCCAGTTCATGGAGGCGTGTGCCACCTCCCTCTTTGGTGAGCCCGAGTATGCTGGGCTAGTAGGGGTAGCGTTGCGAGCGACGCGCTGGGCGTTGCTCTCTGGGGTGTGCGAGCATCGTTCTTGTTTGACGACGGGGGGAGGTGCGGAGGACGATCTGTTGATCATGACGTGTATCCACTCCGGGCTTTCCTGCGTAGCGCCGGTGGAATCGTTGGACTGTGTGTTCCGCATTGTTGAAGTTTTCTGCGAGGTACCAGACCTTATCGTGTTCTGGTGAGTAGCCTTTCCACTTGGCTCGGTATTGGAGCTTGTTGTAGTGGAGTCGACAGTCAATGATCTCGTCGAGTTCGTATTCGTCTTCTCCTTCTATCTCGATAGGAGGGGGGGGTTCTTTGATCTGTGAGGGGAATCGGTTGTTTTGGTAAAGTTCTAGGAGGGAGATATGGAATGTGTTGTGTATGGCCATCGAGGGTGGTAAGGCCAGCTTATATGCGCTTGTTCCAATCTTTGCCAAGATTTTGAATGGTCCGATTTTCTTGTAGTCCAATTTCTTTGATGGTCTTGTGGTCTTGATATTGCATGGCAACAACCAGACCATATCTCCTGATTGTAGGTTCGGATCGGGGTTCCTGTGTAGATCGTAGTATTCTATTTGTCGTAATTGTGCGGCCACCATCTCGTTTCTTAATGACTCATGTAACTGAGTCATTTCTTCCGGTTTCGTTTGCTTTCCTTGGATCAGATGACCGATCATCTCGTATTCGGGGTTGATTTCGTAATTTGCAAAAAAAGGGGTGTGTTTGATAGTCTCCTGATATCCGTTGTTGTATGCGAATTCTGCGAGTGGCAGGTAATCACACCAGTCGTCCTGTTGATAGTTGATGTACGCTCGTAGGTATTGTTCCAATATGGCATTGGTCCGTTCGGTCTGTCCGTCTGTTTGTGGATGGAAAGCCGTGCTGAGTCTTCGTTCGATTCCTAGTTTCCCCGTTGTTTCCTTCCATAGGTCTGAGGTGAATAGTGTCCCCCTGTCGGTGATGATATCGTGTGGTAGTCCGTGTAGCCTGACTATCTCCTTCATGAAGAGAATCGCGAACTG
>Ga0307507_10003144_pt1 | contig 32813 bp, 4 predicted proteins | sample 7_EM_MG_FD_207223 | JGI IMG/M metagenome (GOLD analysis project Ga0307507, IMG submission 207223) | Populus trichocarpa ectomycorrhiza microbial communities from riparian zone in the Pacific Northwest, United States - 7_EM | ecosystem: Host-associated > Plants > Roots > Unclassified | place... | reverse complement strand
AGACTCCCCCCTAGGGTATCCTATTAATCTTAAAGAGATTAATCTAAGTTAGCTAATAGGTGGAAAACACTTTACGGTTCCATGTACAGTATCTTAAAATGGATATAGAGTTAATACAACTGCCCTTGTTGACACTAGAGCAAATAGCTTTGCCTTTATAAACACTACTTATGTAAATAACGTTGCTAAGTTCTTAAATATAAATGCTACCTAACTAGAGAAGCCTATTTAAGTAAAAGGCTATAACAGCCAAGCTGGTAAGCTGGTTACCTATATCTTAAAGCTACATATTGCTATTAATGGACGACACCAGTTTAGTATCCCCTTTTATATCCTAGACCTAGGGTCCCATAACATAATCCTTAGCTAAAAATAGATGTTCTACTTTGATATTTAGCTAAACGTTTAATAAAGACAGTTCGTCTAGCCAGAGAGTAGACCAAAGTTACCCTCCTTTATTAGAGAGATCCGTACTAACTATAAGATATTAGCTGTGAAGGCCAATCCTACCCACTAGTAGGATGTTAGGGACCGCGACCTAGCTTTTGCTTAAGAAGATGCCCGTCGCAAGGCCAGTAAGAAATCTATACCAATAAGGATACTCCCCTAAAGGACTACAGTTAAGGAGGACTCTACTTACGGAAGTGGAATAGATAGTGATATAGATAACTTCCAAATTGCGGAGATCTAGCCAATGGGGAAGAGGACATACTAATAGGACTTAGAGGATAACCTTTAGAAGATATAATAAGAGCTAAAAGAAGTAAAGATAACGCTAATACGCCAAAAGCCCTTAAGGCCGCGGACACCCCTACTACCATATAACCCCCCTATAGTAGATATCACGGTAATTAGCACTATAGGTTTTTACTTTAATATATATTAGAAGGACAACAAGGTCTTTATAACCAGCTTATATAAAATCAACTAGATTATTAACAAGAAGGAAGAAGGGCTAGTAGAGGAAACTAATAAGGAGTTAGTTAAGCGCCTCCTCCCTACGTACCTCTTAGACTACAGAGACGCGTTCTCAAAAGCAGCCTTAGATATACTGCCCCCCCACTAAACCTATAATTATAAGATTCAACTAGAGGCCAATAACTCTCTAGGCTACAGCCCCCTTTACTAGCAAACTATGGAGGAACTAAAAGTAACTAAGTAGTACTTAATTAATAACCTCCATAAGGGGTTTATTAAGCTAAGTTAGGCCCCTTTTACTTCCCCTATCCTCTTTATAAAGAAACCCAATAAAGGCCTCCGCTTCTGTATTAACTATCGGAAACTAAACGCTATTACTTAGAAAGATCGTTACCCTTTTCCCCTAATTAATAAGACCCTTATACATCTAAGCTAAGCCAAAATCTTTACTAAGCTTAATATCCGCTAAGCTTTCCACTAAATTAGGATGGACCCTGCATTAGAGGATCTAATAACATTCCGCACCCACTACGGTTCTTATAAATACAAAGTTCTTCCTTTTGGACTAATAAATAGGCCAGCCATGTACCAACAGTACATGAATGATGTTCTTTTTAACTACCTTAACAAATTCTGTACGGCATACCTAGACGACATTCTTATATACTTAGACAATGAACTTAAGCACTAAGTTCACGTTAAAAAGGTCCTAGAGAGGCTGTAGAATGTAGGCCTATAAGTTAATATTAAGAAATGCAAATTTAGAGTAAAACAAACAAAGTACCTTAGGTTTATTATTAGCACGGAAGGAATTAAAGTTAACCCTAAGAAGGTCAAGGCAATATATAACTGGAAACCCCCTTGTACTATAAAAGGCATCTAGTCCTTTCTAGGCTTCTGTAACTTCTACCATCAGTTTATCCATAACTATAGGGTTATGGCTAAGCCTCTTATACGACTAATAAAGAATAATACACCTTTTGTTTTTAACGATAACTATATAGAAGCTTTTAAGGAGTTAAAGGACTAACTTACCTCCTCCCCAATTCTCCGTTACTATAACCCAGACCTTAAATTAATACTGGAAACGGATGCCTCTAATAAAGTAGTAGCAAGAGTTCTCTTATAGTTACACCTAGATGGTAAGTGGTACCCTATGACGTTTTTCTTAAAGATAATAGCCCCAGCCGAGTATAACTACAAGGTACATAATAAGGAAATGCTGGCTATTATATAATTATTGTCCCAGTGGCGTGCAGAGCTTAAAAGCACAGACTCTTAGATTAAAATCTATACTAATTATAAAGCCCTTAAGTATTTTATAACAACAAAGCAGCTTACTAGTTAACAGGCTAGGTAGGCTAAAATACTCTTCTAATTCTTCTTTACAATCATATACCGCCCTAGTAGGCAAAATTCTAAAGCTAATGCCCTTACCCGGAGAGAACAGGACGTAGAACCATAGGATAAGCTAAAGGCTTAGCACCAAACACATACCCTCCTCTGTCCCGAACAGCTTAACCTACATATCCTTAAGGAACTAAACTCTAAACAGAATAAGCTAGCGCCTATAGAAGGAGAGATCCTAAATAAACTAATAGGACTAATCAACCGCATTTTAATTATAAACCGCACAGCCGAATCCCTAAAAGCCCTCCGCGACCAAGCTACGGAAGGCGACCCTAATTTGGAAATGGAAGACGGACTGCTCTTATATTAAGAATGGCTTATAGTTCCAGACGTTAACAACCTACAAATAGAGCTGATCTGTGAAGCCCACTGTTAAGTCTCTATGGCGCACCCTAGTTAAGACAAGACCCACCAACTACTAGCGCCTTGCTACTACTGGCAAGGACTCCTGTCTAATATAGAACGGTTTATTAGAAATTGTCATGCTTGCAAACGGGTAGATAGCCCTAGGGATCAAACCCCTAGATGGTTATAACCACTGCCAGTTCTTAAACGCCCTTAGCAGTATGTTATAATGGACTTTAAATCATTCCCAAAGGACAAATATGGCTATAATATGGCCTTTATAGTAGTTAACTGACTAAGCAAGCAAGCTATTTCCCTCCCCTGCTTTAAGACTACAACCGCAAAAGATATGGCCCATATATATGTTGATAACATTTACCAGATCTATAGCGCTCTTAAGTTAATTATCTCTAACCGTGGACCCCAATTTATATTAGACTTCTAGGATAAATTCTGCCGCATCCTTAGGATTAAGATTAAGCTCTCTACCACATTCCACCCTTAGACTAACGGCCAAACCAAGATTATAAACCAGTACCTCGACCAACGACTTCGCCCCTTTATTAATTACTATTAGGATAACTAGTCGGAACTACTGCCTATAATAGACTACGCACAGCTTACGCTCCCTTATAATAGTATAGGAATGTCGCCATTTGAGTTAATCTATGGATACAAGCCATAAATATCCTTTAATTGGGATAGACCTATAGGACCTATAACGGCCCGCGAACACCTTAGCTATAAAGAGGCCTAGATATTCGCTAAGAGAATGTATAGAGCCTAGGAGACTGCCTAAGCAATTATAAAAAAAGCATAAGAGAAGAAAGAGGCTAACATAAACCAACATTGTCACAAGGTAGACTTCCATATAGGAGATAAGGTATGGGTGTTAATAAAGAACTAGAAGACCTAGAGGCTAAGCCGCAAGCTAGACCACCAAATGGCTGGCCCCTATAAGATCCCTAAGAAGGTAGGGCACTCTTTTAAGGTTAAGCTACTAGAGTTAATAAAGATCCACCCTATCTTCTCTCTAGACCAACTATAGAAGGCCGCAGACAACCCATTGCCTAGACAGTACAACGACCCCCCACCGCCAATTTAGATTGCAAAGGATAAGGAATAGGAAGTTAAAGAGATCTTAGCAGTTAAGAAAGACCGCGGTACCCTAAAATACCGTGTGAGCTGGGTAGGTCACGATAAAGATCTAGAATGGTACCCCGTATCTAATTTTAAGTACTCTCCCCATAAGCTACAGGACTTCCACCTAGCCTACCCTAACCTCCCTAGACTACCACGCTAATTAGAAAGCTGGATTAAATGCTAGGAAGAAGGGGTGAATAACTATAACAATTTAGATGACAATAAGGAGCTTAGACAACGCCTGAGGGCAGGCTTTTTTGGGAGGGGGGGGTAATGTGACGGTGCTGGGGCAACGCCACCTGCTATACTTAGTGGACCCTGACTCCTGCCAACCAATCAGGATTTTCCATCCCCGGGATGGAAAATCGCCATTGGCTCGCTTACTACTAGCGCCTTGGCGACCCCTTTGTATCTTACCAGTCTCTAACAGACTTCTTCTTCTCCTTAGCTTAGTATTCTTATATGGTAGCAATCTACAAGCTTCGGTTTAGAAGCATTTGTATAAGCCCGTCACAAGTAGTAATAGGGCGCCAGTAGTTAGTAGGTCTTGTCTTAACTAGGGTATACCATAGAGACTTAACAGTGTGCTTTATGGATTAACTCTATTTATAGGTTATTAATGTCTAGAACTATAAGCCATTCCTAGTATAAAAGTAGTCCTTCTTCTATTGTGAGGGCGCGAAGAGGCTTCAGGGAAGATTTGAAGGAACAATATAAATTCTATCTAAATCTAAGGGTATATAGTTTTTGTAGAGTACAAGACGTTGCGTAAAGAAGAGAAAGGAATATAGGAAACGTATAACTAAATATTCGAGGTCTTGGCAGCAGACGCGTGGGCACGAGCCCACGCGGATTTCGACAGGTTTCGACCAAATTCCATCACGTCAGTGGAATTTGGCAGAATTTGATCAAAGCGTTGAAATTCATCTGTCGAGTGTTTCACTGAGACATTCCTACTATAACTGGGCTAGTCCCGTTACATCTATTTCTAAATTAGGGTTACCTTTTATAGCTTAGTTACAGAGGGCCTTTAGGGAGTTGGCTATATAGTTTATCTAAGACTTCTCCTTCTATAGGTGCTAAATTATTCCGTTTAGAGTCTAGCTCCTTAAGGATCTATAGGTTAAGCTATTTAGGGTAAAGGAGGGCGTATATCCGGTATTAGGCCTTTAGCTTATCCTGAGGTCCTATATTTTGTTCCCTTTAGGTTAATATATTAGCCTTAGAGTTTTACTTGCCAGAGCAATATATAATCGTAAAGAAGAATTAGAAGAGTATTTTAGCCTAGTAGGCTTATTATCTAGTAAGCTGCTTTATAGTTATAAAGTACTCTAGGGCTTTATAATCCGTATATATCTTAATCCGGGAGTTTGTACCTTTTAGCTCTATACGCTATTAGGATAGCAATTAGATAATAGCTAGTATTTCTTTATTATATATTTTATAGTTATACTTAGTGTCACGATAACGATGTATTATATGTGAACGCTAGATGAACAAGCATCAGATTCGTAGAATTGATAGCTATATACGGCTGTCGTGGAGACTTAAGAGGATTGCTAGAGAACTTAACAGGAACGCAGCTGCGGCTGAATCTATATAAGGGCGTCGGGGCGGATAAACTATCTGCCGACGTCATCGAACAAGAAAAGGAACCAGCTACGTGTACGGCGTAGCGCTTGTAATGGGAGTCCCGTTACACTTAGCTAGGTCTATTATTTTTAAAAAGAAAGCAATAGGGTACTATTTACCGTCTAGATATAACTATAATAGGATTCCCACTATAACTCCATTAGAAGCGTCTGTCTTTAGCATTAATTTAAGGTCCGGGTTATAATAACAAAGGATTTAAGAAGAGATAAGCCGATGTTTTAACTCTCTAAAGGCTTCTATATAGTCGTTATTAAAGACAAAAGGTGTGTCTTTCTAGGTAAGTTATATATGAGGCTTTACTATAACCCTATAGTCGCGGATAAATTGGTAATAGAAATTATAAAAACTAAGAAAGGACTAGATCCCCTTTATAGTATAAGGGGTTTTTTAGTTACTAGAACCCCTAAAGAAATTACCTAGAATTACCTAATACTTTTACCACTATACTAAGAAATATAGTAGCCGACAAAGCCGCTATAGGACTCTTAAATACCTCTAATAGTAAAATAATTACTATTTTAAACCCCTAGGCGGAGCTTATAGTAGCTAATACTAAAATTAAATAACTATAAGAGCTGCTTAAAGCTAGAGATACCCGTATATCTAATAATAAGTTATTATTAGATACCTAGAGACTTACTATAGTCCTATAGGCCCTATCCTAGCATTTTAATAGATCCTCTAAGGCCTATATAGCACTATTGCGGTCTATAAAGGTTATAGATCTCCTATTACTTATAGATAAAACCAATCCTACCTTTAATAACTAGAAGCTCTAATTATAGAATAAGCTTAAAGTTAATATGGACCACTTTTCTACCCCTTAAGCCAGAATGGCCTATATCTTTAGCCATACTAGTGGGGACGCCTAGACGTACCTATACCTGTAATACGCTAAGGACTTAGCAGACCCCTTTATCTTTAAAGAAGAAATAATTAACTACTTATCTTCTATTTATAAGGACCCCTTTAAAGTATAAAACGCCCGCCTTAACTATAAAGGCCTAAATATAAAAATAATAGAGACCTTTTTAGCCTTTTAGACCTATTTTTTAGACCTAGCTAGCTAGGCCTAAATCTCCTAGAAAGATTTACTACTAGACCTATTTAATAAGCTTACCTTAGACTTATAGCAAGCTATACTACTAGTCTTTACTACTATATAGATGCTAAAGGAACTAATAGATTAGTACTTAGCTATTAATTAAGGCCTCTATTAAATTAAGATATATACTAAGCAGTATAAAGCTAGAAACCCTTTAAACTAGACTATAAGCAAGATAAAAATAGCTAATAGTGCCCTAGTACGGGCTATAACCCCTATAGTACTAACTGTTTAGCCTACTATTAATCTAGTAGCTAGTTGCGCAGCTAGTTCTACTATAGGCCTAATATAGACTTAGCTTATATATAGCAACCCCTATAGACAAGCCCTTAGTAATTAGGGAGCTTGCTTTTTATATAGCTAAAAAACTACTTTATAAAAGACTGCCTAATAGTAGTAAAGATAAATAAGGTCCTATTAATTTAGGAGGATAGTATAGAGTTAGAAAAAGAGAAACCTTAGAGGAAGACTTCTCTCTAGGGTTAAAAGGGATTAATATATTATATATTAATCTAGGTTAGCTAATTAGTGGAAAAAGCTATATTATCCCTTATACTTTATTCCGTAATAAATATTAAGTTTTAACCTCTACTTTAGCTAACTCTAAGGCAAATATCTTTACCTTAATAGATACCTAGTACGCTATAAAGCTGGCTGACTTTTTAAATACGCCCCTTAAAGAACTACCTAAACTAATTTTTATTTATAGGTATAACGGATAAATAGGGCCACCTATTATAACTATCCTATAAATATACCTTTGTATTAATAGATAATAATAATATAACATCCCCTTTCTTATTATAGACCTTAAAAGCTATAATATAATATTAGAAAGAAGATGGCTAGCCTATTTAGGCTTATAGCTTAATATACGGAATAGATGGCTTATCTAGCCTAAAGCTATACCCCTAATACCTTTCTTTATAAAAGAAATTAATATTATAATAGAAAACCTTATATAGTTATAGATAAACATTACTTACTAAGCTAATGCTATATAAAGGGACCGGGCTTTTAAGAAAGACATATAGCTTAACCCATAACAGATCTACATACTACGCCGCCCTTAGACTACCTATATTATACCACCTATACTAAAAATTAAAGAAATTAGCAATAAGCTAGCTAAGCTCCCTATAGAGAACCTAGGCCCTATATAGCTACAAAAAACAGTAAGGAATATTATATATTATACTAAACTAATAGACTAGAGGAATAACTTATAGAAGATAAAACAAAAGCTAAGAAAGATTATAAACCCTAAACTGTAAAATAGAGCCTAATAAAAGTCTATAAAAAAACCTATAAACCTCCCACTAGTTAATATCTACTATATTAGTGCCGTAGGATTTTACCAGAACTTAGTCTAACCTAATACTATTACCTTTACCACTAGCTTATATAAAATTAATTAAATAATTAAGGAAAAGAAAAATAAGCTTAGTAAATAGGAAGGCGAGCTTATAAATAAGGAGCTAGTAGAATAGAAACTACCTTACTAATACTAGAAATTTAAGGACGTATTCTCTAAGGCAGTATTTAATATACTCCTACCTTACTAACCATATAACCATAAGATTAAGATTAAGCCAGGTAAGGAAGACACACTTAGCTATAGCCCCATTTGTTAGCAGTCTACTGCTAAATTATAGGCTATAAAGTAGTACCTTATTAATAACCTAAATAAGGGCTTTATTAAGCCTAGTTAAGCCCCTTTTAACTCGCCTATTCTCTTTACTAAAAAGCCAAATAGAGGACTTAATTTCTATATTAACTACTATAAACTTAATAATATAACCCACAAGGACTACTACCTACTGCCCTTACTTAATAAGACTTTAACCTAAATAAATAGACCCTAAATTAGAAGATTTTACTATATTTTGGACCTATTACGGAACCTATAAATATAAAGTACTTCTTTTTAGACTAACTAACGGACTAGCTACGTACCAGCAATATATAAATAATATACACTTTAACTACCTTAATAACTTCTATGTAGCCTACCTAGATAATATTATAATCTACTTTAAAAATAAGTTAAAATATAAGGAGTATATCTATAAAGTCCTATAATAGCTTCGTAAGGCCAGCCTTTAGGCCAATATTAGGAAATTGGAATTTAGTATTAAGTATATAAAGTACCTAGGGTTTATTATTAGTATAAATAGAATTAAGGCAGACCTAGAAAAGATGGCTGTAATTAACTAATAGGTACCCCTAAGGACTGTAAAGGGGGTACATTTATTTTTAAGATTCTATAACTTTTACTAAGGCTTTATTAAGAACTATAGTAGAATTACCTAGCCCCTAAGCCGACTTACCTATAAGGACCGGCCTTTTTACTTTAATATATAGGCAGGCCTTTAATAAGCTTAAGAAATAACTAGTCACTATTTCCTTACTCGCCTACTTTAACCTAAAACAGCCTTTAATGCTAGAAACTAATGCCTTAAATAGTGTTATAGCTAATATTTACTCCCAAAAGCAGATAGATAAAGAATAGCATCCTATTGCTTACTATTTAAAGACTATAGTAGATGCTAAGCTAAACTACCCAATTTATAACAAAGAAATGCTGGCTATTATCTCTAGCTTTTAGCACTAGCAAGCCTAACTAGAAGGCACCCCTAAGTCTATTTAGGTAGTTTCTAATTATAAGGCCTTAGAATATTATATAATAATAAAGGCCCTTATAGCATAATAGGCGCGCTAGGCGGACACCCTATCTTAGTTTAACTTCCTAATTATATATAGGCTAGGCGCTACTAACTATATAGATGCTCTTATAAGGCGCAAATAGAATATAGATAATTAGATAGCTGTGAAGATCTTATTATAGACTTAGGCGCTACTATAACTAGGGTACCTTAACCTCTAGATATAGGCAGAACTAAATATAGACTCTTTAAATGCTAAAATATATCCTATTAACTCTACGAAACTTAACCTTATTAATAAACTACTATAGGTAAACCATATAGCCCCTTCTTTATAGGAGTACCGCAAAAAGATAAAGGACGTTATTAGCCTATAGTCCCTTAAAAATGGACTACTTAAGCATAAGAAACGGCTAGTAGTAGCTAAAAAATAGAACTTATAGACCTGGCTTATTATAGAAGCGTATACTTAGGTCTCTACAGCCTACCCTAAAAAAAAAATAAGATCCTTAAAATTATTAGCAACCGTTACTACTAGCCTAAAATAGTTATAAATATTAATTACTATATATAAAACTGTAATAACTACTATAGGTTTATAATTCTATAAGATAAGACCTTAGGACTATTAAAACCACTTCTAATACTAAAGCGCCCTTAGTAGTATATTGTGAGGGGACTTTATAGACAGGGGGCTATAAGGACACGATTATGGAACAGGATAGATTGGTAAGAGAGACGAATCCTTAAGGAGGTAAGGCCTCTGGGATTGTGGAGACTATATACTACAGGCATGTGCCTCTAGTATGTAACTAACAACCATCTAAGGGGCGTCCGGAGGTTGTCCTAAGGGCAACCCAAGGTATCCGCAATAATATCCCTTATATTGCCCCCCCCCCTTTTCTTATAGTCGACCCCTAATCGCTATTACCTTACAGTAGGGAGATTATAAGGGCTTGTCCCAGAAGGGGTTTAGAGACATATTAGGGAGATATTGGTATGCCGCTATATATCATCTATCTATCTAACCCCTGCTTTAAACTCCTAAAAAACCTTAATAAGGAAAAAACATAACTGGAGAAAAGACGCAAAGATTGCTAGAAGACCTATTAGAAGCCTACTGGAAGCATGCTGGTGACTACCTAGGCTAATATAGGGATTTTTATACAACTCTATTTCCAAGCCTTTATACCGGTCTACAATCAATTATAAATGTTATAGGTAATTTGGTGTTCTAGTATAGTTCTATAGAACCTTTTAGTATAGGATTTTAACGTATAGAGCCTTGGCTTGCCATTATATTTAACTATTAAGATATAGTCTATAATCCTTTTTTATAATCCCCTGCGTTACTAACACATTGCTTCTATATTTGCCCTTAGGCTATTAGGTACGGTTAAGGTATCAATTAGGTAGTTAAAGAGACTTATCTTTTAAGATTTAGTGCATCTGCTTTTAAATCTAGTGGTCCTGTACTATATTTTAGTATAGCTCTACCGCCTAGCAACTAGGAGTGTCACGGGACTCACTCGTTCTCACGTCTCTACGCGTCTTTGACGTTCTTGACCCGTGCTCACGTTCGTCCCGAGACACCTACGCACGTTCCCCTACAACCCCTATTTATACCTTGTACCTGGCACACGAAGACTCTTCTTCATCCAGTGTCTTTGTATCAACCACGCATAGTTACGTGTACGTAGCCTTCTCAATTACTACCTCGTTTAGTGCATTGTATCCCGGCTCGTGCCTACTCCGTGACAAGGAGAGATACTTTACAATAGCGCCTCTAGCTATTATGCGGTTGTTAAGAACGTCTATAACGTTATTCTTTAACACCATAGTATCGTTTAGGTCTAATTTAACCTATATATATCTGTAGTTAACGTCTTAATTACCTTTCCTAGCCGCGTAATTAGTTTTTCTTATAAGAAAGTAATAGCCAAATAGTATATACGCGTGTTTCCTTCCTTCTGAATTGCGCTATTATAATAGAGTTATATCGGCAAGATTGCGGCTATATACTAGAAGAGTATTGGACGGTAAAGTATAGAGACACTTTGCTTATTAAGCTTGGTCCTTTTCCTTAACACCTTACTTCCTATTATTAACCTTTGTCTAATTTTAGATGTATCTTTAATATATTATTAAGATTTTCTTCTTTTTTATTATTAATTTAATATACCTCTTCATTCTGTCACGAAGTTCAAATAGATGAGTTCATTGATGTAATGGGTTGATTGATTGATTGATCTTGACTTGATCGTTGATTGATGTCGATGATCTTGTATCGTGTCTTTTTGACCTTGATCTGACGTGTCTTCAGTGACGTGTCTTTGTGCACGTGACTCGTGCATGTGACCCACGCCTTTAGAGAATACAGATTATCTGACACACCCCCTTAGCTTTGAGCTCTTTGAGGTTAAAGCTAGCCACCTTCTCGTGTCCGTTAATGAGTTAATTGAACCGTAATCTTATCTAAATCCTTCCGTCTTGCTCTAATACTGTCCCTTAGGTCCTCTAGTTACTTCTCCTTATTTAGTTGCTCCTTAATATCCACTATCCTGATTATATTAACGAAGCTTTAAAACCTCTGCTTGGGCAGGGCCTTTATAAGTCTATTAGCAATTATCTCCTTTATCACTATCTATTGAAATCATACTCGTCTTATTGCGTATTCCTAACGTAGCTAGTGTTAATGGATGTTAATATATTGGAGCTTTATAATTAGCTTTACCATGTCTTCCGTAATTAGTTAGAGCGTCTATGTGTTGTTATATTTAATAATTAAGGGCTTGTTTAGGCGTAACGTTATTACTTTAAATAGCCTGCTGATAAAGATAGCTTCCTTTACTGTCTATAATAGGGCTAACAACTTAGCTTCTGTGCTTAACGTTATTACCATACCCTGCTTGTTTGCTCTCCAGGCAATTAGCCCCCTAAATAGCTTTATAATATATCCTTGCGAGCTCTTTCTGTTGACGGAGTTGTCTGTAAATAATGCATTGCTGGCACAGATAAATGATTGCGCTTTACCTCTACTATCTCTTTTATTGTCTTGTCCTTTGTTGCGTATTCCTTTGTCTTTTCCTCTACCGTTCGTTCCTTCCTTGTCTCCTCTATAGTAGATTGCTCTGCTCCTCGTGCTATATAAGTACTGGATTACTCTATCTGCCGCTTAATAGTGCTTTTAGCTTGGGTTCTAATTAAACCTTGCCAGCCATAATACTGCAAAAGCAATATCCGGACGTGTTATAGTGGCTGTATAAAGTATTAAACCCATTTTTCTCTGATATAGCATTGTAGAAGCTGCTTCTCTTGGTAGGGATATAGGATGGACTAGTAGGTCTATATTAGGGGACAGAAGCGTTAGATGGATTAATTAGTGATTAGTAGGGAGGAGTTCCGATTCTGCTATAGGAGTGTCTAGAAGACGCCCTCTGAGATCTATCTTATACTGGTTAGCTATCTTCTTAATATAGGCTTTTTGGGATAGCTATAGGAGCCTCTAGCTATAATTACGTAGCACGTGGATTCCTAGGAACCATTTTAGCTCGCTAAGGATACTTATCTGGTATTCCTTATATAGCTCCTTAATTACTTCTTGAGCTTTCTTCTTATCTATCTTTTAGTAGTAGAAGACAATATCGTTAACGTAGAAGAAGATGACTATTCCACCTTTTAGTATAATATACGGCTCCTAAGGTACCTCTTTAAAGCCTAATTCGTTTAACGAGCTCGTGAGATTCTTCTGCCATAATAGTAGTGATTGTTATAGTCCGTATAAGGCTTTTCTTAAGCGTAGTACTTTGTCTTTCTTTCCTTTGTTAAACCCTGGCGGTAGCTTTATATAGATAACCTTATTAAGATTATAATAGACAAACGCATTAACTGTATCTAAGTAAGGGGAAAGCAGGGGCTGAGGGAGTTTGACACGGAATCTCACTGCAGGAGAGATTGTAAGTTTACGAAAAAGTGGGGTGTAGGGCAGACATTACTGCCTAAGGCATGCGCTAAGCGAGCGACGACGAATGCGATCCAGTTTGTGCGAAATTACGCCACCCTATCCCCCGGTTTGGTTACCGACCTATAGCGGCCTAAGGTTCTATATAGCTCGTATGCATCCTTATAAGCCACCTATATAAAGCCGAGTGTATCTAATTATAATTTATAGAATATCTATACAGTAAAAAAAATAATACTTAATAGGTTTAAATAAAAGTCTTAAAAGGCTATTAAAATAATTTTATATATTATTATTAATTCTATTTATTGCCCAATTAGTCCCTTTTCTAGGTCTATATATGCTTCTACTTTCTATATATAAGAAAAATCCCTAATAAGGGGAAAACCTAAGTATATCCTTTTAGCTAGTCTTTTGCGCTCCGCCTTTACCTAGCCTATATACCTTTATAATAAAATATCTACCTTATATACTATACTTCTAAAATACCTTAGAAGATTTAGGAGAGTAGTAAAGAGGTTTAGTAATTTACCTACGTACCGCCTTTAGCTAGGCGGAGGTATTTAATCCCTAAAGGGCTAAAAGGGGCGGTATCTTTTAGTGTCCTCCTATTAGATCTTATGTACTATCTAGAATTACTAAAGAACTCCTTAACCTATAAGCTATTATACTACTATATATAGACCCCTATTTATAAACAGTATCTAGGTAATATTGTTTATACTTACCTCAGTAAATAGCTAGTCTTTTATTATATAGTAGTTATAAAAGAGTAGTATATACCGTACTAACTAAACAGGCTATCTATACGTATAGTGTGGTATAGTATTTAGGACGTAGATAATTATTGGCTATCTATTTAGTTTTAGAACCTCTATCTATAATAGGAAGACAGCTATAAACTTTACCTTTGTCTATCCTTTATATAGGGAAAATGTTAATAACGTAGGTAACGGGGTTTTGACCACACCTTGGGTTATAACCATTTTAAACACCAAAATTCGCTAAAATACTAATTTAGTAGTAAATAACTAGTAAAAGCCACTATAAGTTATCGCGTCATTGGTAGAAGTATTAAAGCCATAAATATATATAATAGAGTCTATATAAAGTCGATTTTTAGTACTTTATAATTTAATTGGCCACTAAGGTAGCCCCTAAGTGTCCTTGTCTAAGGACTCTTTATCGTCCTCCTGCCCTTTCTACAGGTCCTTTAGTAAAGTAGCTTCCTCTACTACCCTTTTAGCGGCCTCTTAAAGTTACTTAATAAGAGCTATAGCCATAGCGGCGGTAGTAAAGGACTCTTTCGCCCGCTTCCGGAGCTTATCCGCAGTTAATTATTTTAACATTGCATAATTAGCTACTATATTAGCCGCTAATTAAGCCTCTTCGGTATGCTTTTTGCAAGCTATATTGGCGGCGGTAAGTAAGTCCTTCTATGCCTTTTTAGCCACCTTTTCTACCTCCCCTACCTCTCTATAGTAAACCTTAGCTAGCTTCTTTATATTAGCAACCTTTTTCCAGGTTGCCTTTCTAGCCTTAACTTACTTTTACGTAAGCTCTACTGCTACCTAATAATCTTTCCTAAGCTATTTCCTAGTAAGCTTAGCTTGCTTTTTAGCCTTTTAAGTAGCCTCTTTAGTAGCGGCAAGCTCCTTTATTGCTTCTAAAGTAAAAACTAATTTAGTAGAAATTACGTTCTATTTATAATTCTTCTTAGCCTTTCTCTCCTTAGTATATTGCTAAAAATCGTTGTTTTTAACTTATATAAGGTTAAGGCCTTCCTCTAAGAACTATAAGTGTTATATTAACTTTTAAAACAACTGCCTATATTACCTCTAGCGTTGTTTTTAGATAAAGGATTATATACGTGCACTAAGCTTAAGCGTTCTTATTGTTTAATGGGGGAGAATATATAGGGGACATAGGAGTGTCGCCTCTATATAGTGAGGTAGAGACGTAAATAACTTAATAGGTATAGGCTGTTTAGAGCAACACGCGAGGGCTTAATTTAGGTTAAAGATAAGGAGTCCTGTAGCCTTAAAGGCGCTCTTAATTAACTCTAAATTATATACTTACGGCTAAATTTTACTAAGTATGCGTAGAAAGTAGTCTCTATTAATACCAGTAATACTATAAGCTAAGAATTTATTAACTTTAGAAGAATATAGGGGCTTAAGAACTAAAAATATAACTAAATCTAGTAGCTATAGGAGGTGGGTTAAATATGGGGGGAGGTAGATTAGTATAATCTTTTTTAACTAGCAGAACTTAACAAACTTAATATTAATATGGCTACTGTAGCCGTCCATAATTAGGAGTTAATAGCCGTTATATTTACTATTGGTTTGTCATAGAGTAAGTACAAGTGACGATAATATGTAGTAAAGTAGATATTATTAAGCTACGTACATAAACTGTGTAATAAAGTTAAGACATTGCGTAAGGAAAGAAGGTAAAAAGGTACAAGAAGGGGTATATACTGTTTACTTGTTGCTAGGTCAACAAGTGCACAGGGCAGAAGTTATAGATATTTAGATATTGTGGATATTGCAGATGTCTTGGATATTGCGGATATTATAAGCAGATATTGTGAATAATTGCAAATATTACGGATATTGCAGTATTATAATTGGTCTTTGGTTGCTAAGTTAGTAGAAACAGGTGGTCATATATAAGGTGTTATAGGGTGGTCCCGTAATAGTACCCCCCCTTTAAACTTAAGCTCCTGCAAGACGTGATTATGGTAGTTCTAGGTAGAGTTTATAAAAGTTTTCTACGGCTTATGTAAGTCCTATAGAGTTAATAGGTTCCCATAAGGGCTTAATATAGCCTCTCCATTTTATAAGATATATATATTAGCGTTTCCGTTTATTATACTTAATATTATTAATTCTTTTAATAAAGTACTTATCTTTACCATCTACCTTAACTAGTAGGGGAGGGTCCTAGATTTATTTAGGCAAGGCGTCTAATATAGGGGTAGTAGGGTAAAGGACTAACGTGTGGAATACGGGGTGGATTTTAATAGTATTAGGAAGCTTTAGTTGGTAGGCGTAAGAGGAGACAACCTTCTCAATCTTATAAGGGCTAGCATTCTTCCAATTAAGTTTCTTAGTAAATCGCTTTGTTTTTAGATTTCTTATATCTAGCTAGATAAAGTTACTAATTTAATAGGCCAATGCTAGGGTTTATTTCTTATTCGCTGCGGCTTTATAAACAGATTAGGCCTATATTATTTTATTAGTAAGAAACTGTTATAGTTCCTCTATCTTTTTTATAAGTTTGTTTACTTCTGCAACTTATAAGGCGTAATAAGCAGGGTGAGGAATATTACTAAAAGGTTTAAACCCTATTTATAGATACTGGCTGTAGTTGGCTAGGAATAGGGAGACCTTTGTGGTTTTTAAGACGGAGTTATTTGCAGTAAACTTAGTAAATGCAAGCCAGTTAATCCAGTCATCTTGTAAATACGATGTGTATATCCGAATATACTGTTCTATAATAGCATTTATACATTCCATTTAACCGTCCGTTTCTGGGTAATATGCTATAGATAATAGTGCTTTAATATAGAGTTGGGTAGTTAGTTCTTTCTAGAATGCAGAGATAAACTGGCTACCTTTATTGAAAATAATTGTTTTAGGGGGTCTGTAGGGTTTCTATATGTAATCTAGGAATAGTTAAGCGACGGTAGGTATTAATATATTAGGGCAGGTAATTAGGTGTCTTATTTTAGATAATTGGTCTATAACTACTATAATATTCTTACAGCCTTTATTTTTAGGGAGTTTAATAATAAAGTTAATTAAGATGTTTTTCCATCTTTAGTCTGGGACAGGTAGTGGCTTTAGGAGGCCATTATACATTTTATACAAGGCTTTAGCTTATTAGCAGGTATGGCAACTAGCAACATATCTTCGTGTTATATTATATATGTTTGGCTAGTAGTACTCCTGTTAGAGTAGTTCTAGGGTCTTTTCTTGGCCTAGGTAACTGGCTACTAGTAGGTTATATACGTGTTTAAGGAGCTTAAGCTTAAGCTTATTATAGTTAGGTATAACTAGATGGTTCTAGTAGTATAGGAGGTTTCTATAAGCTTTATACTTGCTTTGGGAGATCCTTTTTAAACGTCTAACGCCGTCCTGTATTAGTTTAAGCGTCTTTTAGATAAACTTATTGTTCAGATATTTATTGACTATAATTTAATTAATTAATTAATTAGTTGTTTTAAGGACATATACTATAAGGTCTTTAGTAGGAGGATTAAATAGTTTAGGGCAAAGTAGGGTTTAATTATAGTAAGCGTGCACTTTTTCTTATGCTAGTATATCTTATAAGTGTTGGGTTAGGGTATTAGGCTTTTAGCCTTAGACACCTGGGCAGTATATAGTAGAGAATTGGAAATGGGATAGGTATTCTAACTAGTAGGCCTAATAGTGGCTTAGCTATTTCATGGTTATAAAGTACTATAAGTTCTTATAGTTGCTAAGAACCTTAATTAGAAATCCGGCGCCTTCTAACTTGGGTTACTATTATTTAAAGTATTTAATAATGGCTAGTAGTTCCTTATTGTAGATCTTATAATTATGTTTAGCTAGGCTTAGTTGTTTTAAGAAGTACACTATAGGGTGCAATACTCCCTCCTTATTATATTAAGACAGAATACCTCTAGTGGCGTAGTTGGATAAGTTAGCTTCTATAACACTTATTTAGTCTAGGTTAAAGTATTAGAGTACGGGTACGGTAGTGAATATAACCTTTAGATACGTAAAGGCTTTCTTATATTTCTTATTAAAGATAAAGGCTTTATCCTTTTGGGTTAGAGCAATAAGGGGTAAAGCTAGGGCGGAGAAGTTATTAATAAACCGTTAGTAGAAGTTAGCAAATCCTATAAAGGCCCTTACGTCCTTAACATTCTTTAGTTCTTACCAGTTTATAATTGCTTTAATCTTTTTTAGGTCTATTTATATGCCATCTATAAAAATAATAAGTCTGAGGTATAGAACTTCTATTTTATAGAACTTATATTTATCTATATCTAATTATAGGCTAGCTTCACGCAGGGCTTTTAGGATAAAGTTAACGTGTTTCTAATATTTAGCCAGGTTATTACTATATACCAAGATATCGTTAATATAAGCAGTATAGAAGATATCTAGATAAGGGCGTAGGGTATTATTTACAAAGTGCTAGAATAAACTTAGGGCGTTTATAAGGCTAAATGGCGTTACTGTTACGGGACTGCCCGCGACACGCGCTACGCTAGACACGTAGCTTTCCTTTCCTTATTTAATATCGCTTGGCAGATAGTTTATCCGCCCCAATTACCCCTATATAGATTCGCCCGCAGCTACATTCTTATTAAGCTCTCCAGTAATCCTCTTAAGTCTCCACAACAGCCGTATATAGCTATCAATTCTATAAATCTGATACTTGTTCATTTAGCGTTCGCATATAATACTTCATTATTATGATATAAGGATTGCTCGCACCGTTTAGCCAGCCAGACGTATCCCATCTTCTTCTTTTCAGCCCTAATTTTTTCTTCTTCTTTTCTAGACCCTAATCCAAACCCAGCTAGCTCTTCTCCTACTATAGGTAGCTATAGTAAAAGCTCCAGTTTCTAGACCCCTAATCCAGACCGCTGGCACCATACTGCTACTAGGAGAGCTGTATGCTCCCTAGTCCCGACCCAGACCGCTAGCACCGTACTGCTACCCCCAATCTAGATTGCTGGCATTATACTGCTACTAGGTAGAGCTGTGTACTCCCTAGTCCCAACCCAGATTACTAGCACCATACTGCTACTAGGAGAGCTATATGCTCCCTAGTCCCAACCCCAATCACTAGCATTATACTGCTACCTCCAGACACGTTGCTAGCACCATACTGCTACTGCTCAACTTAGTCGCTAGCATTATACTGCTACCCTCCAGACCCGTCGCTGGCACCGTACTGCTACTGCTTATTAGTCTAGACCCGCCCGACGTTAATAATAGCGTAAAGCTATCGCGGACTCTCTATATAGAGTCTTTAACATATCCAAACCAGATCTTTCCCGTTCTCCTTTCCAGACCCAACACCAGTTGCTAGTATTATACTGCTACCCCCAGACACTAGTCGCTGGCACTATACTGCCACCTCTAGACCTATTGCTTACATTATACTGCTACTCTAGACCTATCGCTTGCATTGTACTGCTACTCTAGACCTATCGCTTATATTGTACTGCTACTCTAGACCTGTCGCTTGCATTATACTACTACTCCAGACCTATCGCTTGCATCGTACTACTACCTAGATACGTCGCTTGCACCATACTGCTACCCAAACACGTTACTTGCACTATACTACTACCCAGACACGTTGCTTACATTGTACTGCTACCCAGACACATCACTTACACCGTACTACTATATCTAGACCTATTGCTAGCAATATACTGCTACCTCCCAACCTATTACTGGCATTATACTGCCACCCTAACGACCTTATCGCTAGCACCATACTGCCACCTACTAGATTCTCTTCTTTCTCTTTCTCTTCCTCTTCCTCTTTCTCTTTCTCTTTCTTTGTCCCAGCTCTGCCTTACCAGATCTACGACCCCCTAAAAGGGGGGTACTATTACGGGACTGCCCGCGACACGCGCTACGCTAGACGCATAGCTTTCCTTTCCTTATTTAATATCGCTTGGTAGATAGTTTATCCGCCCCAATTACCCCTATATAGATTCGCCCGTAGCTGCATTCTTATTAAGCTCTCTAGCAATCCTCTTAAGTCTCCACAACAGCCGTATATAGCTATCAATTCTACAAATCTGATGCTTGTTCATCTAGCGTTCGCATGTAATACTTTATCATCATGATAGTTATTAAGTACTTAAATAATCCATATTGGGTACGGAATGCGGTAAGCCATTTATCTCCTTTTACAATACGGAGGCGGTTAAATGCGTAGATAAGATTAAGTTTTATGTAGTAATAAGCTTTACTTAATTGGTTTAGTGTTTCTTAAATTAATGGGAGCAGGTATTAGTTCTTAATAGTAATAGCATTAAGAGCTTGGTAGTCTATATAGAAATATAGACCACCACCAGGTTTCTTAACAAAGATTATAGGTGCAGCTATAGGCAATGAGCTTACTCTAATAAATCCTTTACTTAAGTGCTCGTCTAGGTACTTCTGTAGCACCTAAAATTCATTTTAGACCATTTTATATAGGGGTCTAAATCTAGGCTACTTTCCTTCTTTAAGTTTAATCTTATAGTTATACGGTCAGTACTCTGCCAACTTATTAACTTCCTTTTATAAGAATATATCTAGGTTTTTATAGTAACATACTGGTACTTTTATGGTGGGGTTAGTATGCTTCTTTAGTGCCAAAGCTTTCTTAATATCAGCTATCGTAACGGCATAGATTATATATTTAGATTTCCTAGCAAGTTACGCCAGCGGGGTAGCTCCAATTATTTGGATATCTAGGGTATTAGGTAAGCTCTTATCGTCTATAGTTTCTTATATAGTTCCTTATTCAATTTTAGGTTTAGTATTAGGTATAAAGTTGATATTAGGTACAGAGTTAGTATTGGATTTAGGTTTGGGTTCTTTAAGTATCCTTTTTATAGTAGAATACCAGTTCTTCTGGTATACGTATGTAGTATATTTAAGCCTTTACTTAGTCCGGGGCGGTACAGTGCTTAAAATTAATTCTTAGGGTTTGGCGGATATTTTGGATCCTTAACAGACATTAGTAGATATTCCAGATCCTTAGTGGACGTTAACAGATATTCTAGATTCTTGGTAGATGTCGGCGGATATCTTATCTTAGTAGAATCTAGTGGATTTTTTAGACGTGGGGCGGATATTAGTGGAAATCTTAGGCTTTGGTTTGGGTTTAAAGCGGTAAGTTATAGAGCATTCCTACTTATAATAAGAGGCAGTAAATAGGAGTTTGGGGTTATTCTAATTAATAACCACCTTGTGTAACTTTATCTAGGGTTATCTAAGGATTACTAGGTGGCCTAAAGTAGTAACGAAAAGCTTAATCTGTTCTTTATGGTTTAGGTATTAGAGTTTTAGGGCTACTATATAGGTAATATACCCTAAAATGGTGCGTTTGCTATTAAATCTAAATATATTAATATGCCAGTTAAGGGGGGTTAGGGTAAAACTATTATCTTATATAAAGATCTTGTTAATAAATCCTATACCGCTAGCTCCTATATTAATTAGGACTTAAGCATTAGCCTATTAATCTTTTTGCCAAAAATAGCAGTTAATAGTTATGCTACGGTCCTAAGAGTTAGAGTTTATAATATCTAATACATTTAATAAGATTCTATGGCAGAGCTATCCCAAAAAGCGACTTAGCTCTAGGACCTTCCTTTTAGAGGTAATTAGGGTGGGGTTTCTAAGGGTAATTATATGCTAGAGCTTCGTCCTTATAAGTGGTGTTTACTAAATACGGGGCTAGAACTAGATAAAGATTAAGAACAGTAACCGGAAGATCGGTGCAGTAAACGGCTACTAGTATTGGCTATTCTTAAATCGTTTTAGGATATAGGGATAGGGATAGAACAGTATTTTAAGATATAAGCCTTACTTCCGCATTTAAAGTAGAGGCTTAGTTAAATGCGTTATTCTTATTTAGAGGACCCTAGTAGGGCATACTTTAGGGTCTTAAAGTCAATATCTATAGCATTAGGGTACTTATGCTAAGAAGATAACTTAGCAGGGACTTATAGGGCTGTCGTATTATATTAAGGAGTGGATTTTGGTGTTAGACGTAATATATCATTATACTATTTATTAATAACGTTTACGTAGGCATTAAGGGCTCCTAGTAGGTCTATACCTATTAGAAAGGTTTTTAGTTTAGGGCTTAGGGATTTAATAAGACTATTAATTAGTGCAGAGTTATTCCAGCCTATTTCCTTTACGTAGTAGTTAAATTTAGAGAAGTATACTGGGAAACTTTTCTTTTCTTAAGTTATATAGTTTATCTTCCTTTAAGCGGTAGCTTGGCGGTTCAGGTTACTGTATATAGCTTTAAGAAGTACAACTAGGCTTTATACTAAGTTCAGCTAGAGAGGTTTAATAAGGTTAGCTGCGTCTCCTCCTAGTCAACTTAGGGCGTAGTAGAGTTAGTTGGCTTTAGTTAGGTAACGGTTAGCATTACTAGTCAGCTTATTCTTAAGCCGGCTTAAGAATAATTAGAGCTCTTATTGTTTACTAGTAAATACTAGAGGGTCTAGTAGTTTTTTAGATTATTGTGGTGCAGTAAACAGAATTACGGGATAAATATCCGCAGCTAGCTTAGGGTTCGCACCCAACGAGCTAGGTCCAGATTCAGTCATTTTTATCTCGTCTATAGGTGGCGTATTAGCAGCCTCTTAGGCTAGTATTCGGTCTTAGGGCCCTAATGCGAGTATCTTAAGGGTGCGGACTTCTTCTTAAAGTGCTTCAATCAATTCCTAGTGCCGTGCTTCTTATTTGGCTTATTATTCAGCTATAGCGGCCTGGTTCTATATAAGGGCGTCTATAAAAGACTTCTATATATTTACCAATTGTTCTTAGAGTGCGGATATAATATCAGCGGCCGTTATAGGGGCTTTAAGGTCATTCTGCATTTTGGATAGGGCGGGGCGGGGCAGAGTATAGGTTTTTTTTTTTTTTTTTTTTTAACGCAACGTAGTGTTACGGAGTAAGTATAAGTGACAATAATATATAGCAAAGTAGATATTATTAAGCTACGTATATAAACTATGTAATAAAGTCAAGACGTTATATAAGGAAAGAAGGTAAAAAGGTACAAGAAGGGGTATATACTATTTACTTATTGCTAGGTCAACAAGTGCACAGGGCAGAAGTTACAGATATTCGGATATTGCGGATATTGCAGATGTCTTGGATATTGCGGATATTGCGAGCGGATATCGTAAATAATTGCGAATATTGCGGATATTGCAGTATCGTAATCGGTCTTTAGTTGCTGAGTCGGTAGAAACAGGTGGTCATATATAAGGTATTACGGGGTGGTCCCGTAACATAGTTCTTGTCACGGAGTAGGCACGAGCCGGGATACAATGCACTAAATAAGGTAGTAATTGAGAAGGCTACGTACACGTAACTATACGTAGTTGATATAAAGACATTGGATAAAGAAGAAGAGTCTTTATATGCCAGGTACGGGTATAAATAGGGGCTGTAGGGGAACGTGCGTAGGTGTTTCGGGACGAACGTAAGCACGGGTCAAGAACGTCAAAGACGCGCAGAGACGTGAGAACAAGTAAGTCCCGTAATAGTTCTATCTTTAGCTGCCCATGCCTTAGTTTGTTAAGTATAACGTGTTCCACCACCGAGTCGGACACACCACCGAGTCGGACACTTCAAAATACACCAAAATCCCTAAATTTTACTTTTAAATATCTCAACTACTACTTAATAATATTTTCTAAAAATTTAAATATAAGCTTCTATATATCTATGCGAGTGCCTATTATAATATTAGAGTATAAAGTTTAGTAGTTGTTAAGATATTTAGAAACATCTCTATTTTTAGCCCCTAAACTCTATATTGTAATAACTATTAAGCTATACGCTCTAATATTATAATATATACTAAAATAGGCATATAAAAGCTTATATTTAAATTTTTAGAAAATATTATTAAGTAGTGGTTGAGATATTTAAAAGTAAAATTTAGGGTTTTTAGTGTATTTTAAAGTGTCCGACTCGGTAGTGTGTCCGACTCGGTAGTGTGTCCGACTCGGTGGTGGAACACGTTAGCACTTAAAGTACTTTAGCTATTATACTCTAAGCTCTTAATTTAACTGTCTATTTTCGCTTATTGTAATTATATACTCGCCTATAGCTTCCTCTACTTCCTACTATAGCGATTCTATATATTAGCGTCTTTTAAAAATAATAAATAGTGGAATTATCTGCCTATAACGTGTTCCACCACTAAGCGCATCATACTACCGGGCGTATCACTTCGGGGAACACCAAAAAGCCTAAATTTCAATATTAAATATCTCAACTACTACTTAATAATATTTTCTAAAAATTTAAATATAAGCTCTAATATGCCTATTATAGTGCCTATTATAATATAAAAGTATATAGTGTAGTGGTTGTTAAGATATTTTAAAATATCTCTATTTTTAGCCCCTAAACCCTATATTATAATAACTATTAAGTTACACACTCTAATATTATAAGATACACTAGAATATGTATATGAAAGCTTATATTTAAATTTTCAGAAAATATTATGAAGTAGTGGTTGAGATATTTAATATTGAAATTTAGGCTTTTTGGTGTTCTTTAAAGTAATGCGCTTGGTGGTGTGATGCGCTCGGTGGTGGAACACGTTATATACTAATTAAGTTAACATATAAAACCCACTTCCTTAAGCCGTTAATTGTCTTAAAATTAATAATATTGCCTCTTAATATAACTATTTTGACGCTATAAGTAAAGCCTATAGCATAGTTAATCTTATCTATATTCCATATATTGGCGTTATTAATATTATACTAAGTCTTAGCCCTAGAGTAGTTGGCAAAGAACCTCTTAACTAAAGTAGGATTATTACTAGCAGCAGAGCGTTCTAAGCTAATTAATTGTATATAGCAAGTCCGAAGCTCTTTCTAGCGTTTTAGGAAAGATTATATCCAATTTTTACCTAGTGGCGCAACTTTATAATAGTAAGGGAGGTTAGAGTTTTCCTACTAAAGGATAAGTGGAGCAATTGTCTAAATGGTGTAGAATTAATATAGAAACCTAGCTTTAGCAAGATATATATAGTATTAAATAATCGCTGCCTTCCTAGCGGAAGTTATACGGTATTAGTTTATATAGGCGACTTAATAAGATTGGTGTTTACTATGGAGTTGTTTTTAAAAAGTAGTGGGAGGAACTCTATAGGCATTTGCGTAAACTTAGGGGTTGTAATATAAGCTGTCTACTCACCAGGCAGTAAGAGCAGCTTATATACAATTTTTCGCATCTGGTGCTTGAGGCCAGCAAGGCGTAGGTGTAGATTAGTAGTATATTTCGTGGAGTTATAGTATAGAAAAGTAGTTAAGAAAGTCAGTTATTTACTCCTAAAGCGGCAGTATACTTCTTTAGGTAATAAGCTAGCCATAAGAGGAAAGCGGTCTGTTAGCGCGGTTATAGCTAGGGTATGGTCAAAACCCTATTACCTACGTTATTATCTATAGAGAATTCTATATAATTACTCTCTATACTTTTGCCGCATTCTTCTATTATTGCTTCTATTTAATATTATAGACCTTATATTAGCAGTAGTATAACTACTAAGAGAAGGCATAAATGGTTTAGTTAAGATAGTATAGGAGGCGCTGGAACCGATTAAGCTATAGGATAAGGGGTAGCTAAGTTACGTGGCTAGTTACGAGACCAGTTTAGAACGTAGGAATGTGGGAACGTAGGAACGTAGAACGTACCAATATACCGACGTACTAACGTACTTAGTATATTTCTTAGGAGTTAGATTATATATTTAAAGGACCATAGTCCCTACCTAGATAGTTCTTCTCTTTATAGTAAATATTAGAATATAATTAGAGTTAATCTATTAGGTAACTACTCCACTAGTTATATTTACCTATATACCTAGCCTATTAATAAGTTTACTATAGTATTTTCTATAAGACTTTATTATATATTTACTACCTAGTTATAGTATTAAAAAAGTTAAATAATATACTACTAAAAGTACTAGTTACGACGCTATTAACGGCAGCAACTACTTTAGGTTTAGGTAATAACACTAGTATAAAGGATACTAACTTATAGCTAGTTATAGTAGAATAATTATACGAAATAGTCAGCCAATTAATAGATAATAATAGAATACTTAAGGATAGATTTATTAGGAATAGAGTAGCTAAAATTAAACTACTATCTATTAAACAATTTTTAGAGGAGAAGTTAAAACTTAAGGAATTTCTTATATAGATACATTTTAAGGTTACGCAAAAAGGGGCGAAACTAGTAACATCTATAGATTAAGTGACGTATATAGGACTATTCCTAACGGGGAGAGCACTTAAGTAGTTTAAATCCTACCTTACTAAGGTATAGGTAAATAAAATATTAACTACTAACTAAGAGGTATAATATATATTCTCTAACTAGAATAGATTCGCTGATTAATTAACTTAGATATTTAGAGACCCTAAGGCAGTAATAAAAGCGGAAAGAAAACTCTAGAACCTAATATAGCGGACTTTGGCAATTAAGTAGATAACGCAGTTTTAGATATTTGCAACCTAGGTTAAATATAATAATAAGACGCTTATAGCATAGTATAAGTATGGACTTAAGGTAAAAGTTTAAGATATAATAATTCTTATAGAAAATGCGACTACTATATAAGAATTAATTAATTAAGCAATTAAGATAGATAATAGGATCTGTTAAAGGGAACAAGCTAAAAAGGGCTAAGGAAAAGTTCTATAATTATATAAGACGTAGAGCACGCAATAATTAAGTTAGAAATTATAGTATAGTAAACTAGAGCTAATAGACCTAAGTAGTACTAAAGAATCTAAAAAGTAAAATAAGAAATTATAGATGTAACGGGACTAGCCTAGTTACAGTAGGAATGTCCTGGTGAAACACTTGACAGATAAATTCTAACGCTTTAATCAAATTTTACTGAATTCTGCCAACTTTGTTAACTCCTGCTAAGTTCTAATAGATCAATCGAATTCTACCGAAATCCGTCGAAGACCGCGTGCGTATATGCGTACGCATCGACCACCAAGACCCCTGACTATTTAATTATAAAATTCTTCCGTTATTCCTTTCTCTTCTTTACGCAACGTCTTGTTCTCTATAAGAGCTATATACCCTTAGATTTAGATAAAATTTATATTGTTTCTTCGAATCTTCCCTAAAGCCTCTTTGCGCCCTTATAATAGAAATCTAGAGGTTAAGGATTAAGTAATTATAGGATTAAGAAGCAGAGGCTAAACTAGGGATCTTCGTAGTAAAAAACGTTTAGGCGGACTCTATAATAAGATAAATGGTTTAAAGAGGGAGCTTATATAAATTATGGAAAATAAGATTATTTTGCTAAAGACTATAAAGGTAGTTAGAGTAATTACACAGTAAAAGGCACTAGGTTATTAGAGTATAATAATATAGATATAAGCATATTATACAAGACCAAGAAGTATTTAATTAAGCACTTTACGTTTTATTATAATAACGCATACTAAATTTATAAAGATACTAAGTATATTATAAGCTATTGGCTATAAGAGCTAGAGTTATTAAGATTTAAGGGAACTAATAAACTAATATACCGGTTAGATATTAAGGACGATAAGTTTAAGCTAAATAAAATATTTATTAATAATACGGTAATAACGGCAGCTTATTAGAAGCATATAGACCTTAGAAAAGTTATATTAGAAATAGAGACTAAGACCGCTATAGAGTAAGGTTTAGCAACAAAAATTATAATACCATTAAATACGGCATCTATTGCTTTGCGAGATATAGAAGATAAGATTAAAACGGTCTAAGTAAATAGATAACTATTAGTACTAACTTACCACTTAATAAAGGTAAAAGGCCACAGGCTTAAGATTCTTAGAAAAAGATAAAAGAAACCCTAAAACCTATAATAGATAAAAACTTATAGGGAAGGGTAGCAGCTTAGTTTAAAACCCTATATATAAGTACGGGATAAAGAATTCTAGTGAGCTAAGATTTTAATAAATAAATTAAGTCTATAGTAATCTTAGGTAAACGCAGTGTTTAGCCTAAAGGTTAAAAAATTAATACTATAATTAAGAAGTAAGAGAACTTTAAGGATTTACTTATACGATATGGAATAAAAGAAACTATAGAGGGGTTTAAATAATAAATCTTTATATAGCAAGAACAGAAACTAGACTAGAGATCTAGTATACTAGGTTACTTAAGTGATGGAGCACTTATATTAAAGGTTACTAATAGGCTAAGGATAGGTATACTATAGGCTAAGTAACTAAATAAACTGAAATAAGAAGAGGGTTTAGAGATCCTAACTAGGTTTATAGAACGATATATAAAGGACTATTATAACGCAGTAATAAAAAGATACTTCCTTATAGACAAATTGTATACGCTTAGTAAGTTATACTAAAAGTGGCATAGGTAGCGTAAAAATAATAAGTAGGAAGACTTCTATATATAGTTAGATAAAAAGGTTATTCTAAATTAAGTGGTTTTAGAAAGATAAATAAGCCACATTAAAGGGGCATTAATTATAACCTTAAAGGATCTAGAGAACTAGGCTAAAGACTAGAGAGAAATAATATAAGTATTAGTACCTGTAAATAAAGCGGTAATATTTAGATTAACGTAATAAAGGGTTAAACTTAAGACTAAAGATAAGCTATAAGTTAACCTAAGACACCTAGCGCATTATATATTGGGGTGGATTATATATATAAATAATATATATAGTATACATAGGGCACTAAGAAAAGAATTATAAGTACCTAATTAGGATATATTGGGCACCAGATAAAAGAAAGTATAGAAATGCTAAGTATATATATAGTTAGCATCTAGTAGAAGTTTAGGAGTTAAACAACTTAATACTTTAACCAGGATAATTCCTTATAGAAAAATGCCTAGACGGATAATAGTGTGGTGGTGTAGATTGGACGTCGCCTACTATCTTGGTATTTTCCTATATTTATAGAGCCCTCGGCTTCCATCCCTCTTATATATTACGACCCTACCAGTTACTAGAAATATATTCTTTTCTTTCTTTTTTACTGACTGCTTTCTATAAATTGATTCTAACTAATTATGACTAACTAACAGACTAACTGTACCGTGACTTTCCTATCTAAGAGACACCGTACCCTCCTATAATAGTAGTGGAAATACTTAAAGAATATATATCTATAGTATATAGAGGAAAAGAAATACACTAAGTATTAGCTAAGAGTGGACTAAGTATAAGTAGGATTAAGCTAGAAGTTAGGAAAAGGAGAGGCTTATAAAACTAAAGGGAGCTAGTAGTAGAGCCTTAGATCGTTAAAGGAATTTAAAAATAACACCTAAATCCATAAGTAGATTAGTAAAATTAAAAGTTTAAAGTATTAATAGATAGTGGGGCAATAAGAAACTATATATTACTAGTAGTAGTTAAAAAAAATAGGACTACCTTATAGATAGAAGGAGTACCTATATCTACTAGAAATAGTTTTTAAAAATTTAATAGTCTATAAAAAAGGTATTATTAATCTTAAAATAGGACCTATTTAGATAACTATTAAAGGAAGACAAGTCAAGATGTCTTTTAATATCCTACTAGTAGGAAGGGATAAAGTAGTACTAGGAATTGTTACTGACCTTATATCAGCAGTAGTACGGCTACTAAAAAAAGACATAAACGGACTAGTAGTGGAAGCGTGGGAGGCGCTAGAACCAGTCAAACTATAGGACGAGGGGTAACTAAGTTATATAACGTGTTACGTTACTAGGTTTAGTATATAGGAATATAGAAACGTGGGAATATAAGGGACGTACTAACGTACCAATATACTTAGTCATTACTATAGAAAGGAGTTATATATTTAAAGGACTACAGTCCCTACCTAGATAGTTCCTTTCTTTATAGTAAATCTTAGAATATAATTAGAGTTAATCTGTTGGGTAACTACTTTACTAGTTATTATTATGTTGTTAACTTCTTATTTACCTATATATCTAGCCTATTAGTAAGTCTACCGTGGTATTTCCCACAAGGCTTTGTTACACATTTACTACCTAGTTACAGTATTAATAAAGTTAAACAATATACCACTAAAAGCACCAATTATAATGCTATCTATAGTAGCTACGACCTTAGGATTAGGAGGGGATACTAGTATAAGAAATACTAATTCGCAGCTTATTATAGTGGGTCAGTTATAGGAAATAGTTAATTAATTAACAGATAATAATTAAATACTTAAAGATAAAATTAATGAAATTGGAGCAGCTAAGATTAAGTTACTATTAATTAAATAATTCTTAGAGGAGAAGTTAAAACTTAAGGGATTTCTTATATAAATGCACTTTAAGGTTATATAGGAAGGGGCGAAGTTAGTAACACCTATAGACTAAATAGCGTATATAGAATTATTCCTAACAGGAAGAGTACTTAAATGGTTTAAACCTTACCTTACTAAAATCTAGGCAAGTAGAATGTTAACTACTAATTAGGAAGTATGGTATATATTTATTAACTAGAATAGGCTCGCAGAAAGGTTAATATAGATATTTAAAAACCTAAAGGCAATAACCACGGCGGAAAGAAAGCTCTAGAATCTAGTATAACGCACTTTAGCAATTAAGTATATAATATAGTTTTAATACTTATAACTTAGGTTAAGTAGAATAATAGGACGCTTATAGTACAGTATAAATAGAGACTTAAAGCAAAAGTCTAGGACGTGATTATTCTAATAGAAGATACGGAAACTCTAAGAGAGTTAATTAACTAGTTAATAAAGATAAATAATAGGATTTATTAAAGGAAACAAGCTAAGAAAGGGCAAGATAGAGTTCTACAGTTATATAAGGCGTATAGCATATAATAATAGATATAGAGTTAAAAACTATAGAATGGTAGACTAGAGCTAATGGACCTAAGCGGTACTAAAGAATCTAGAAGATAGAATAAGAAACTATAGAAACCTAAAGGTTAAGGATTAAATAATTATAGGACTAAGGAGCAGAGGCTAAACTAGGGATCTTAGTAGTAGAAGACATTTAGGCGGACTCTATAATAAGAAGATTGGTTTAAAAAAGGAGCTTATATAAATTATAGAAAATAGGGTTATTTTACTAGAGACTATAGAGGTAGTTAGAGTAATTATATAGTAAATGGCACTAGATTATTAGAGTATAATAATATAGATATAAGTGTATTGCGCGGGACTAAGGAGTGTTTAATTAAATACTTTATGTTTTATTATAATAACGTATGCTAAATTTGTAAGGATGCCAAGTATGGCGTAAGCTATTAGCTATAAAAGCCAGAGTTATAAGGACTTAAAGGAACTAGAAAGTCAAATAAAGAATAAGATTAACTCTATAAGCTAGATTAAGATATTACAGCAATATATAGATAAAAATTAGTAAAAATAACAATAAAGTTAGAGTACTTATTAATTAAGGTCAACGATAATCATACACCCCCGAAATGATACGCGTACACCCCCTAATTAATACTCATACACTCCCTACCTTGTTTGGTTTAGACGCTTACCTTAATAGACACCCAGCGCGCTGTAAAGCTGGCTAACTTTTTAAATGTACCCCTTAAAGAACTGCCTAAACTAATTCCTATTTATAGGTATAATGGATAAATAGGGCCACCTATTATAACTATCTTATAAATTTATCTTTGCGTAAACGGATGAAGGTAGTATAACGTCCCTTTTCTTATTACGGACCTAGGAAGCTATAATATAATTTTAAAAAGAAAATGGCTAGCCTATTTAGGCTTATAGCTTAATATATAGAACTGACAGCTTATCTGGCCTAAAGCTCTACCCCTAATACCTTCTTTTATAAAGGAAATCAGCATTATAATGGAAAACCTTATGCGGCTATAAATAAACACCGTTTACTAGGTCGATGCTATATATAGGGACTAGGCCTTTAAGAAAGATATACAGCTTAATCCGCAACGGGTTTGTATACTATACCGCCCCTAGATTACTAATATTGCGCTACCGGCACTAGAAACCTAGGAAGTTAGTAGTAAGCTAGCTGGCTTAGGCCTTATATAGCTATAAAGAACGGCCAGGAATATCGGACGCTATACTAAGCGTATAGACCAGAAAGATAACTTACGGAAGATATAATAGGAGCTAAGGAGGGTTGTAAGCCCCTAACCGTAAAATATAGTCTATGGAATGTCTATAAAGAAACCTATAAACCTCCTACCAGTTAATATCTGCTGTATTAATGCTATAGGGATTTACTAGAACTTAAAACGGCCCAATACCGTCGCCTTTACAACTAGATTATATAAAATTAACCAGATAATTAAAGATAAGGAAGCCCTAGCCCGTAACTAGCTTGGTGGGGAAAATAAGCTTATAGATAAGGAGCTGGTAAAATAGAAACTACTCCGCCAATACCAGGAATTTAAGGACGTATTCTCTAAGGCAGTATCCAATATACTCTCGCTTTACTAGCTATATAACTATAAGATTAAGATTAAGCCAGATAAAGAAAACACCCTTAGCTATAGCCCCTTCCGCCAGCAATCTACTAATAAGTTATAGGCTACTAAGTAGTACTTTATTAATAACCTTAATAAGGGCTTTATTAAGCCTAGCTAAGTCCCCTTTACCTTACCCATTCTTTTTATAAAAAAGCCTAACAGCGGACTCTATTTCTGCATTAACTACTAACGTATTCCACCATCACCTCGGTTACACCATCACCTCAGTCAGTTAAAAACACACCAAAAAATCAAAAATCTAACCCTAGCAATCTTAACAACAACGCTATAATAAATTATAAAATTTTAAATATAAGCTATTGTATATATAAGTAGTCTTATCCTAAGA